>Ga0209045_1002005_pt1 | contig 15917 bp, 15 predicted proteins | sample SaaInlLV_10m_DNA_4_FD_184664 | JGI IMG/M metagenome (GOLD analysis project Ga0209045, IMG submission 184664) | Marine microbial communities from expanding oxygen minimum zones in the Saanich Inlet - Saanich Inlet SI072_LV_200m_DNA (SPAdes) (version 2) | ecosystem: Environmental > Aquatic >...
TATAGCCAATAACTTGGTAAGTAGTATAAATTCTCATGCAAAAGATCGTGCAATCCTAGAAGCCAGAGACAGCATATCGTTTTTAGAAAAAGAACTTGAGCAAACAAGTATTCTTAATTCACAAACAATTCTTTATAGTTTAATTGAACAGCAAATGGGAAAAATTATGATGGCTAATATCAGGGATGAATTTGTCTTTAAAGTCATTGATCCTGCCATCATTCCTAGATATGCAGAGGAGAAAGGCGCGTTAAAATTAATCTTATCCGGCATGTTTGGTGGATTATTTTTCAGCATGCTTCTCTCTTTTTTCATTTCCTCTATAGCGAGAAGTGAGTAATTTATAATGATCACTTGATTGATTTTTCTATGATTACAAAATTAAAAAAACATGTTAAATTTTGTAGATACTACTACCTGCCTTGTAAATTAATTATATGTTATTAGTACATTTTTGGAATCATTTGTCAAAACATAGACAGAAGCAATTCTATGTTTTATTATTTTTAATGATTGTTTCGTCTTTTCTAGAGATTGTTAGTATTGGGGCTATTCTGCCATTTATAGGTGTCTTGATATCTCCAGAAGAGGTGTACCAATATCAATTGATACAGCCATTGATACAAGGTCTTGAACTAACTAATCCGAAACAACTTTTGATGCCTGTTACCATAATATTTATTGTAGCAATAATTTTTGCAGGGATAGTTCGTTTAGCCTTATTATATATTATGACTAGATTGTCACATGCTACTGGCGCAGACCTGAGTATTGACATATATCATCGTACACTTCATCAAGATTATTCAACTCATATAATGCGTAATAGTAGTAGAATAATTGATGGCATTATAACCAAGACCAGTACGATTATTAGCGGAGTTCTAACTCCTGTGCTAACCTTGGTAAGTGCAACTATTGTCCTTATAGGGGTACTTACTGCATTGTTATTGATTAATACACAAGCCGCCATTTTAATTTTTATTGCAATTGGACTTATTTATTGGATTGTATATTTTTATTCACGACAAAAGGTCAGGGAGAATAGTAAATGTATAGCTAAACAGTCTGTTATATTGATAAAAACATTGCAGGAGGGCTTGGGAGGGATTCGCGATGTTCTTATTGATGGGACTCAGAAGTTCTATTGTAAATTATATAAGGATTCAGATTTTCCATTGAGACATGCATTAGGAAGTAATACTTTTATAAGTAGCAGTCCTCGTTATATTGTGGAGGCTGCAGGAATGACATTTATGAGTATAGCTGCCTATATTATGATTCAGCAAGATGGTGGTACCAATATTGCTGTTCCAGTTTTGGCTGCATTTGCATTAGGTGCTCAGAGGCTGCTTCCAGCAGTTCAACAGATTTATGGATCATATAGTATTTTTATGGGAGTGCAGTCATCCCTTGAAGATGTATTGGAATTATTAAATCAACCCATTCTTTATGATGCAATCAATACAACTTTAAACCCTATTGTATTTGAAAAGGGTATTCACGTAAGAAATTTGAGTTTTCGATATGCGAAGGATACGCCGTGGGTGCTTAAAAATGTAAATATAGATATATCAAAAGGTTCAACAATAGGCTTTATAGGCCCAACTGGGAGTGGAAAGAGTACACTACTCGATATTATAATGGGTTTACTTAATCCTTCTAAAGGCGGACTTAAGGTGGACGGTCAAACAATAAATAATAAAAATAAAAGGAGTTGGCAAGCCCATATAGCGCATGTACCTCAACATATATATTTATCAGATTCTACAATAGAGGAAAATATTGCTTTTGGCATCTCAAAAAATAAGGTTGATTTTCAACAAGTAAAAAATGCTTCTAAACAGGCGAAAATTACAGAATTTGTAGATAATTTGGAGCATGGTTACCAAACCACTGTAGGCGAACAGGGTGTCAAAATTTCTGGGGGTCAGCGCCAAAGAATAGGCATTGCTAGAGCAATGTACAAGAAAAAGGATGTCCTTATTCTTGATGAGGCTACTAGTGCACTGGATAATAAGACTGAGAAAGATATTATGGAGGCTATAGAAAATAAAGTAAAAGATATGACTATATTGATTATTGCGCACAGATTGACAACACTCAGGTCTTGTGATTATATAATTAAATTGGATAATGAACATAATGTTTCTATTGTCAATTATGAGGATATTGTGAATGAATAAAGCGGGTATAGCGCTTGTGGTAAAGGACCAATATTTGAAAGATGGGGGCTATGTAACTACGAATTACTTTGAGTAATAAATAGAAAGATATTATGAGTCAAATTTTACAATTTATTGGTAGAAAGAATGAGCTTTTTACTAATGACATGATGAGATATAAGGAGGAGCTTAAAAATATAGTTTCTACATCATCTTTTTTAGTAATTGGTGGCGCTGGATCGATTGGCCAAGCAGTTTCTAAGGAAATATTTAAGCGTAATCCACGTAAATTACATGTTGTTGATATAAATGAGAATAATCTGACTGAACTTGTTAGAGATATAAGAAGCTCAATTGGATATATTCCGGGTGAATTCAAAACATATGCACTGGATATTGGTTCAGTTGAATATGATGCTTTTATAGAGTTCGATGGACAATATGATTATGTACTTAATCTGTCTGCACTTAAGCATGTTCGTAGCGAAGAAGACCAATTTACTTTAATGAGAATGATCGATGTTAATATTTTTAATACTGATAAAACCATACAACAGTCTATTAAAAATGGCACTAAGAAATACTTTTGTGTTAGTACAGATAAAGCTGCAAATCCGATCAATATGATGGGGGCCAGTAAGAGCATCATGGAGATGTTTTTGATGCGTAGATCATTAGATATTAATATTTCGACTGCTCGATTTGCAAACGTTGCTTTTAGTGATGGATCGTTATTGCATGGGTTTAACCAAAGGATTGACAAGAGGCAGCCCATTGCAGCGCCAAATGATATAAAGCGTTATTTTGTTACACCGCAAGAAAGTGGAGAACTTTGTTTAATGAGCTGTATTTTTGGTGAGAATAGAGACATATTCTTTCCAAAGTTAAGTAAAGAACTGCATTTGATATCATTTGCAGATATTGCTGTTAAATATCTTAAGAACAAAGGATACAAGCATTATCTTTGCAAAACAGAGGACGAGGCCAGAGAGCTAATTAAAGCCCTGCCAGAGCAAGGAAAGTGGCCTTGTTTGTTTACAAAAAGCGACACTACGGGTGAGAAGGATTTTGAAGAATTTTATACAGATAAAGAAATTCTTGATATGAATAGGTTTGAAAGTTTAGGGGTTATCAAAAATATTCCAGAGTTTAATGAAGATATGCTTAATCAATTTGAGAGCGCAATAAATCAATTGAAATCAAGTCTTGTATGGACTAAAAAACAGATCGTTAGCCAATTTTTTTTTATGATTCCCGATTTTGATTATGTGGATAAAGGTAAATATCTAGACGGAAAAATGTAATGTTTGAAGATGTAATCAACTTTATTCAGAAGATGTATCAAACAACAGACTTTATACCTTTGCATGAACCACGTTTTGTCGGTAATGAAAAACAGTATTTAAATGAATGCATAGATTCAACTTTTGTCTCATCTGTCGGAAAGTTTGTAGATAAGCTTGAAGAGAGAATCTCCAAATATACTGGTTCAAAGTATGCTATTGCAACTAGTAGTGGAACCTCTGCTTTGCATGTTTCCTTATTGTTAGCTAATGTTAAAGACGGTGATGAGGTTATTACTCAGCCACTCACCTTTGTGGCTACTTGTAATGCAATTAGTTATTGTGGTGCTAATCCAGTATTTATAGATGTTGATAGAAATAACATGGGCCTATCCCCATCTGCATTACAAGAATTCCTTGAAAATAATACATCTGTCAGAAATCAACAGTGTATAAATAATAAAACAGGCAAGATTATTAAGGCGTGCGTTCCTATGCATACTTTTGGCCACCCTTGTAAAATAGATGAGATTAGAGATATTTGTTATAAATATAACATCTGTTTAATTGAAGATTGTGCCGAGAGTTTGGGGAGTTTTTATAAAGGTAAACACACTGGAACCTTTGGTAGAATGGGTGTAATGAGCTTTAATGGTAATAAAATTATTACTGCTGGTGGCGGTGGTTGTATTATTACAAATGATAAAGAATTAGCAAAAAAAGCTAAGCATTTAACCACAACTGCTAAAGTTCCTCATAAATGGAATTTCAGCCATGACATGGTTGGTTATAATTATCGCATGCCAAATATAAATGCTGCCTTGTTAGTTGCGCAAATAGAGAATCTAGATAGCTTTATAAACAGTAAGCGTAAATTAGCAAGCATGTGTATAAAGTTTTTTAATGATACTGATTACACCTTTGTTAGCGAGCCAATAGATGGAAAGTCCAACTGTTGGCTGAATTCGATTCTTCTTAAGAATAGACAGCAGCGAGATAAATTTTTAGATAAAACTAATTCTAATAATATTATGACTCGTCCAATCTGGACGTTAATGAATAAATTACCAATGTATGAACATGCACAATGTGGCGACTTAACAAATTCAGAATGGTTGGAGGAGAGGGTTGTCAACATTCCTAGTAGTGTAATAATTTCATGAAAGAGATAATTTTAATTGGAGGTGGTGGCCATTGCAAGTCAGTAATTGATGTTATTGAACAAGAGGGGAAATTCGAAATTGCAGGAATAGTAGACAAGCCAAATCTTTTAGGTTCTAGCGTTCTAGGACACTTAGTTATTGGTAATGATGATGATTTGGCCACTTTAGCAAAGCGATATCAATACGCCTTAATAACGGCTGGCCAAATTAAATCACCATTACTTAGAGTAAAATTATTTGATTTAGCTGTCAAGGCTGGATTTACAATGGCTAGTATTATTTCTCCAAATGCTTATGTATCTAAGTATTCATCTATTGGTAATGGCGTTGTTATCATGCACAATTCAATAGTTAATGCAAAGGCATCAATAGGAAATAATTGCATTATAAATTCAAAAGCATTGATTGAACATGATTGTCAGATATTTGAGCATTGCCACATCTCTACAAATGCAACTATTAATGGTGGAGTTATAGTAGAATCTGGATCTTTTGTTGGTAGCGGTGTAATAACTAAAGAGTTAATCATAATAAGTAAGGGTAGTTTTATTAAAGCTGGTAGTTTAGTGACATGAGTGTGTTTATTATTGCAGAAGCTGGAGTTAATCATAATGGTTCGGTTGATTTGGCAAAGTGTTTAATTGATGTAGCTGTTGATTCTGGCGTAGATGCGGTTAAGTTTCAAACTTTCAAAGCGGAAAATTTAGTAGCTAAAAATACACAGAAGGCTGAATATCAAAAGAGAACCACCGACGCCTCGGAATCTCAGTTTGATATGATCAAAAAGCTTGAGCTTGATGTAGATACTCATAAGGAGTTGATCGCCCATTGCCAAGAAAAAGACATAATGTTTTTATCTACACCTTTTGATCATGAAAGTATCGATCTATTAAGTGACTTAGGGTTGGAAATTTTTAAAATAGCCAGTGGTGAAATTACTAATTTACCGTATTTAAGACATATTGGCTCATTAGGTAAGCGAGTTATATTGTCTACAGGTATGTCAAACCTTGGAGAGGTTAATGATGCGCTAAATGTCTTAATTAATGCAGGCACATCTAAAGATAATATTACAGTATTGCATGCGAATACAATGTACCCGACGCCAATGGAAGATGTAAATCTGAATGCAATGTTAACAATACAAAAAGAGTTTGATGTTGCTGTTGGTTATAGCGATCACACATTAGGAATAGAAGTAGATATTGCTGCTGTCGCAATGGGCGCTTCATGTATAGAAAAGCATTTCACACTAGATAAAACAATGGAAGGACCGGATCACAAAGCATCATTAGAGCCAAAAGAGTTGAAAGAGCTGGTTTCATCTATTAGAAATATCGAAAAAGCATTTGGCAGTAGTGAAAAAAAACCATCACCAAGTGAAAGTGTTAATATAGATATTTCACGAAAATCAATTGTTGCGAAAATAGATATTAAAAAAGATGAGAAATTTACTGATAAGAATATAACTACCAAACGACCTGGAAATGGGATATCTCCTATGAAGTGGGATGAAATAGTCGGCAGTATTGCACAAAAAGATTATAAGGATGATGAATTAATATGAAAAATAAACTCATGTGGGAAAGAATATATAAAGAAAAAGGAAGTGGGAGTTTCTTTAGATATCCGAGTGAAATTTTTGTTACTCAATTTTTACGTCATAAAAACAATATAACTCTAAATGGAAAAGCATTAGATTATGGCTGTGGTTCTGGTAATAATACAGAATTCTTAATAGAAGAGATGGAGTCTGTTTTTGGATTGGATATTTCTGAGTCATCTATTGGTATAACAAAAAAAAGATTGAAATCACACAAACGATATTATGAAAAGAATTTTGCAACTTCATTTAAATCAAATTTTAATAAATTTGATTTTATTCTAGCTTGGCAAGTGTTATATTACAATACGGAAGAAGGTTTTAAGGAAAGCCTTAAAGAGTTATACAGTAGATTAAATCATGATGGCGTATTTATCCTAACGTTGCCAACTCGTAATGATTTAAAGGTAACATTATCACAACAAATTTCTAAAAATACATTTGTTATTACAAGTAGTATTCCACATCAAGAAGGGTGTACAATTTTTTCACCATCAACTATTGAGGATTTCTTAAATTTGTTTAAAACATATGATTTAATTAAATTGGATTATGGAATATTTAGTAATTCTTCCTATCTTGCAAATGATACAGCATCAGAATTTTATCTTGTAGGTAAAAAGAAATGATAGTTTCAATACACCAACCAAGTTATTTCCCATGGTTGGGATTACTGGATAAAATTGAAAAAAGTGATACTTTTGTTTTATTAGATAATGTACAGTTTAATGATAATGCTTTTCAATCAAGAAATATTTTTTTAAATCATAATGGAGAGGTTCAATACTTGACTATTCCTTTGCAAAAAAAAAATTATCAAAAAAAGATGCTTAGAGAATTAAAGGTTATTGATAAAAAATGGCAAAAGAAGCAAAAAGGCTTTATGATTGCAAATTATAAGAAGCATCCTTTTTTTAATGAAATTTATCCTCAGATTGAATTTATTTTTGAAAAAAAATATAATTTTTTAATAGATATCTTAATAGATGGTATGGAAGCTTGTTTTAATATTTTTAATGTTAAGACAGAGTTACTCCTAGCTTCAGAACTAGATATAGATAGAAGTTTAACTAAAGATGACTTGGTTTTTAATATTCTAAAAAAAGTTGAAGCCACAAAATACATATCGGGTACAGGAGCTAAAGATTATCAAGATGATAAAAAGTTTGAAATAGAAGGGATCCATTTAGAGTATCAAAAATTTTCACATCCAACTTACACTCAAAAAAATTCGCAAAAGTTTGAATCGGGTTTAAGCTCTTTAGATATAGCATTTAATTTAGGTTGTAAGGAATCTGAAAAACTTCTAAAAGAAAATTTAATAGCTGTTTAGAGATGTTTGATATAAGAAAATTCAAAAAATTGTCAGAGGTTTTGGAGTGGTAAATATGAAAATATTAGCCTTGACTTCTATACGCTCAGATTATGACCTATTATCTTCTCTTTATAAACTTTTACATAATGACAAGAGTATAGATTTTAAATTATTAGTTTCAGGTGCTCATTTATCAGAAGAGTTTGGCTATACAGTTCAGTATATAAAGCAAGACGGATTTGATATATTGCTAGAAATTGAAACCTTAATAAATTCAGATACTTTAAAATCCAAATTAAAAACGGCAAGTATTTTTTTACAAAATAGTATAGATGTTATATCTCAATATAATCCAGATGTTATATTATATGCTGGAGATAGAGAAGATGTTGTTATTGGAGGCTTGTTAGGCACGTATTTGCATATTCCAACAATACATTTTTACGGAGGCGACCATGAATCAGGAGGTCATGAAGATACAGTAGTTAGACATGCAACTTCTAAGTTATCTACATATCATTTTGTTTCAAATAAAGAACACTATAACCGATTATTAAGTATTGGAGAGAGTCAAAACAGAATTTCTAATATTGGCAGTATTTCACTTGATAGATTTAAAAGCAATAAGGCCTATTCTAAAAAGAAAATCATAGGACTTTTATCTCTAGAATCTTTTGAAAAGTCTTCTCTTGTTATATATCATCCTTCTCCTTCAGTTTTGGATGATGATAGTATTGTTTTTGAAAATATTTTAAAAAGTTTAAAAAATAAAAATATTTTTTCATTTGTAAGCTATCCAAATACAGATAGTAATAAAAGTAAAATTATAAATATTATTAGAAAATATAATAATGATAAAAATTTTTATTTTTTTAAAAATATAGATAGAGATGTATTTCTATCTATATTTAAAATGAGTCAATTCATAATAGGTAATTCATCTGCAGGTATTTATGAGGCAGCTGCTATACCTATACCTGCGATTAATGTGGGGAAAAGACAACAGGATAGAATGGCTGGAGAAAATGTTGTATTTTGTGAGACATCAATTAAAGAAATCACTGTAACTATTGAAAAAGCAACATCTCAAATATTTTTAAGTTCAATTAAAAATATTATCAATCCTTATGGAGATGGAGAAAGCGCAAATAGAGCATATAAACTAATAAAAGAAATTGATTTAAAAGGCTTAATACAAAAAGTTGAAGATCCGTTATGTTAGTTGTTCCACATTCTTTCCCATACTTGACAGAGCAAGACAAATTTAGTGTTATGAAGTGTTTTGATATAGGCTATGTTGGTTATGATGAAAAATTAACTGATGAAATAAAAAAAAAATTAAGAAATTATTTAGCTTACTCTTTTGTTGAACTAACACCATCGGCAAGTTTATCTCTTTTGCTTATTTTTAAATATCTAAAGATAGGGTTAGATGACGAGATAATAATGTCTGCTATTAATTGTTGGTCTGTATATAACTGTATAGTATTCGAAAATGCAACTCCTATTATATGTGATGTAAGGTCTGATAGAGATTTTAGAGCTTCTTACGAAAATATTGCTAAAAAAATAACTAAAAAAACTAAAGTTATTATAATTACGCATATGTATGGAGTTCTAATTGAAGAAGAAGTGATTAAAAAAATTAAACTTAACCATCCCCATATAACTATCATAGAAGATTTTTCAACTTCACTATTTTCTAAAAAAGATTTTAAACTAGGTCAATATAGTGATTTTGGTATAGGCTCCTTTGGCTCTACAAAACCATTAACAGGTGGCATTGGTGGAGTTTTGTGTAGCCAAAAAAAAATATTTGAACCTCATTATGATCAGTTTCAAGATAAATATATTGCTTTTAATATGAAAATTTCAAGACTAAATCAAATGTTGTTATTAAGTCAACTAAAATCATTTGATAATTATCAAATGATAAAGCAGTCAGTTATTAATTTTTATAATAAATTTTTATCTATTTATTTAGATGATACTAATACAACAGATTTATTTAGAGCAATTACATTTAAAAATCCACAGATATTAATTGATAAATTAGCCAAAGAAAATATAGAATTAGATATACGAAAAAGTGTACAACCTAACTTAACAAAAGAATTAAATATTAAATCAAATAATAATTCTTACGATTTTAAAGATTACTATTCATTACCTCTTAATATCAAAGCTTATGAAATATTGAATAGCAAAGGACTGCTATCAAACAATTAAATAAAATATTAGTAGTTGCGGTCCATCCAGATGATGAAACACTAGGATGTGGCGGAACTCTTCTGAAGCATAAAGCTAATGGTGATGATATAAATTGGCTTATATGTACAACAATAGATAAATCGAGCAAGTATTACAAAACTAGAGAAGAAGAAATAAATAAGATACAAAAAGCATATGATTTTGATAGCACGCATAATTTAGAACTAAAAACTACGCAAGTTGATGGATATAGCATGAGTGAATTAATTTCAAAAATTTCATCCATTATTAACAAAGTAAAGCCAAATATTATTTATTTACCTTTTAAGGGTGATGTTCATAGTGATCACAAATATATATTTGATGCGGCATACAGTTGCACAAAGGTTTTTCGCTATCCTTTTATTAAGAAAATATACATGATGGAGACTCTAAGTGAGACAGAATTTTCTTTAAGTACTAAAGAAGATAGCTTCGTACCAAATGTATTTGTCGACATAAGCGAGTATATGGATAGAAAAATTGAAGCAATGAAAATTTATGAAAGTGAAATGGGCGATCACCCATTCCCTAGAAGTGAGCGAAATTTAAGAGCACTAGCAACTTATAGAGGTGCGACATCTCGATGTAATTACGCAGAAAGCTTTATGCTGATTAAAGAAATCTTATGATCAATATTTCAAAAATTTGCTTACACGATAACGCCACTATAAGAGAGGCTTTAAGCGTGATTGATTCTGGTGCAGTAAAAATTGCATTAGTTGTGAATGACGATAATCAATTGTTGGGGGCCTTAAGTGATGGAGATATTCGTCGTGGGATATTAAGAAAGAAGACTTTGGATGATTCTATTGAAGGTATTTATTCTAGGGATCCTATAATTGCTTATGAACAACATTCAAATGAAGAATTATTGCGCTTATGCTCCATGAACCGAATTAGTCAAATCCCTATTGTTGGCGATGATAAACAGATAATTAATTTATTTTTTCTGGAGGAAGAGCTATCAAAAGAATATGAAAATACTGTAGTACTCATGGTAGGTGGTCTGGGGAAGCGTTTGAGACCATTAACTGACAATACACCAAAGCCAATGTTGAAGGTTGGCGGTAAACCGATACTTCAGACTATTGTTGAAAGATTTTCTAAGCATGGATTCACTAATATTACAATGTGCTTGGGTTACAAATCGAATGTGATACAAGATTTCTTCCAGGATGGAAGTAGATTCGGGGTGAATATAGATTATATAATCGAAGATCAAAGAATGGGTACGGCAGGTGCCTTGACCTTATTAAAGAAAAAACCTAACAAGTCTTTTTTTGTTATGAATGGAGATTTGCTCACTAATGTTAATTTTGAGAAAATGTTAGATTTTCATGAGTTAAATAATTCTAAGGCAACTATGTGTGTACGTGAATATGATATTCAGGTGCCTTATGGCGTTGTAAGTATCAAGGATGAGAATATTTGCTCAATTAAAGAGAAGCCAATTCATAATTTCTTTGTAAATGCCGGGATATATTTGCTAGAACCAGGGTGTATCGATCTAATTCCAGAGGATGAATTCTACGATATGACATCATTATTTGAGCAATTAATTGTTGAAAAAAATAAGACTGTTTCATTTCCACTTCAAGAATATTGGCTAGATATTGGCAATCACTCAGATTTTTCAAAAGCCCAAAATGATATTAAGACATGCATATGATTACAAGAGCGGTTGTTGTCGGTCTTGGGAATATTGCATTACGTCATAGAAGAAATTTAAAATCATTATTTCCAGATATATTTATAATCGCAGTTCCCGCTAGTGGAAAAGTTATACATCAGAATGTTGAGTTCTCAGATCAAATAATTTTGAGTTTGGATGAAGTAATAACAGAAGGAGTTGATATAGCAATTGTGGCTTCGCCAGCCCCATTTCACGTATCGCACGCTAAGCTTCTTCTCCTTTCTGGAATACCAACTCTTATAGAGAAGCCTGTTACTAGTAATTCTCAAGATGCATATGAATTAATTAAGATACATGAAGAAACACATACTCCTGTTGCTGTTGGATATTGTTTGAGATATATGCCTTCATCTATTAAGGTTAAAGAATTATTAGATCAAAATATAATAGGAAGCATCTACAATGCATTTGTGGATATTGGACAGTATCTGCCAGATTGGAGACCGTCAAAAGATTATAGACATTCAGTAACGGCTAAAAAAAGTCTTGGTGGTGGTGTGTTGTTAGAATTGAGTCATGAGATTGATTACATTCAATGGTTGATTGGCTCTATGAAAGTGCATTATGCTCAACTAAGATCTTCATCAGAGTTGAATTTAGAGGTTGAAGAATTGGCAGATATAGTTTTAGTGTCTCACACTGGAACAGTCTGCAATGTACATCTAGATCTTTTACAAAAGAAGGCAAGTAGAACATGTAGTTTTATTGGCGAAAAAGGAAGGTTGGACTGGGATTTACGAAGCAATACAATCACATTACATGCAGGAGAAGGTAGTGTAGTTTTATTTGCTGAAACGGATTGGGATTCTAATCAGATGTACCTTTCTTTGTTGACAGATTTTTTAGATTTAGTTGCAGGGCGTAAGAATTCAAGTATTGATCTAGAACAAGCTACAAAAACTGTGGAGTTAATTGAAGATATTAAGAGCTGTGCAATTCAAGGAGTGAAGCAATGACATCCCATGCTTTTATATTTGCGCGCGGAGGTTCAAAAGGTATACCGGGAAAGAATATTAAGCCATTGCTAGGAAAGCCACTTATTCAATATTCCATCGAGATAGCGTTACAGACTTCAGGCATTAACAAGGTATTTGTATCTACAGATGATGCTGATATTGCCAAAGTATCCCGATCGAATGGGGCTATTGTTATTGATAGGCCAATTGAATTAGCACAGGATGATAGTCCAGAATGGCAAGCATGGAAGCATGCAATTAGTTGGGTTAGAGAGCAATACGGAGATTTTGAAGAGTTTATAAGCTTGCCGGCAACAAGTCCATTGAGAAGCGTGAAAGATGTAGAATCTGCCGTACTTAAAAGGTCTAATATTGGTGCAGATATTTGTATTGCAATTACCCCTGCAAGCCGGAGTCCATATTTCAATATGGTGAAGAAATTGGGCAATAATTTAATAGAATTAGTGAACAAGCCTACTAATTCAATCTCTCGTCGTCAAGATGCGCCAGAAGTTTTTGATATTACAACTGTAGTTTATGTTGCCAACGTGGAGTTTATTATGAGTAATGACAATATATTTGATGGAATTGTTACAAGTGTAGAGGTTCCAAGGTATAGAGCAGTTGATATAGACGATATGTATGATTTTAACTTTGCAGAGTCTATATTAAATAATACTATTAGCGAGAGGGCTTAATGTTAATAAAGGGTAAGGTAATTGTAATTACAGGTGGTGCTGGATTAATTGGCCAAGAGTTTGCTAAAGCAATAATTGATCAAGGTGGTATGGTTATCATTGCTGATATTGATGAAGAGAGAATGCAATGTGTTAGTAAAGAATTGTCTCAAGAGTTGAAAAGTGACAGTGTTGATTTTTTTAAACTTGATATTACATCTAAAAATTCTATAAGTGAATGTATTGAATATGTGAATGGAAAATATAAGAGAATAGATGCTTTAATTAATAATGCTTACCCAAGAAATAAAAATTATGGCAGACATTTTTTTGATGTGGAATATGATGACTTTGTTGAGAATTTAGGAATGAATTTAGGAGGCTGCATTATTCCATCTCAATTATTTTCATTGTATTTTCAAAAACAAGGTTATGGAAATATAGTTAACATATCTTCAATTTACGGAGTTATAGCGCCAAAATTTGAGATATATAACAATACAGAAATGACGATGCCTGTGGAATATGCTGCTATTAAATCAGGTATGTTGCACTTAACTAAATATATGGCTAAATATCTCAAAGGTACGAATATTAGAGTTAATGCAATTAGTCCTGGCGGTATTTTGGATGGTCAGCCAAATGAATTTTTAAGAAAATATAATCAGAAATGCTCAACCAAGGGAATGCTAGATGGGAAAGATCTAAATGGTACGTTAATCTTTTTACTTAGCGATATGAGTAGCTACGTAAATGGACAAAATCTTGTGGTGGACGATGGATTTATTTTATAGTGCAGATAATCTAAATAAATATTAGAGATTTCTAGACAGAAAAATACTCAGGCAATTTGTTGTTTGAATAGATACTGTATTAGTCTACACATATCGGAATGAGTAAAGAGTACACAAATAAACAAATAGATCAATGTGTTCCCGCAGCATATAGATGGACTTTAGTGAGTAGTGAAATTGAGAAACTGCTTTTAAAGAAGAATAACTACTTCATACAAGAAAAATATGAAATTACTCTTACCAAGAAGGTTTCAGCATATTTTCTTTTTGTTTGTATACTGTCATTTTTTAGTATCTTTTATCTTTATTTAAAACAGTTTTTTATAATCGTTAACAGAAGAATTAAAATAGAATCTGTTATTCTTGACACAGGCCGTGGCTATGATTGCAATAATGTATATAAATTATTTAAGATAAAAAATGATAAAACTTATTTAATTAATGCATTTTCTATTGATAGTTATATGCAGTATGAGAGAGTAGGAATATTTAATCTTACTAAGAATCTAATAAACTCTATTTATGATTATAAAGTGGTACTTAAAATGGGATTCTCTAGTGACATTGTTGATATTTTAGTAAAAAATGGATTAACAAATTTATCTACCTATACGTACCTAAAAACTTTTTTCGAAGAAATTAGAAATAAGAACCCAAATAGTATAATTTACACTAGTACAGCATTGATTCAATCACATGCAGCGATATTATCCAACCTTAAAACAGTTAATATTTACCATGGCTTAATCGGCAAAGTTTGTTTGAATATTTATCCTGAATATTATTCCATTTATGTTTATAGTTTTGATGAAAAAAGATATTTTGAGAATATTGGTGTAACTTCAAAAGTATATGTTTATCCTGCAATAAAAAATAAACTTCATAATAAAAATGTAATTTTATTTATGGCTGATGATGTTTCTAGGGTTGATTCAAAAGAGTTGTCAGACCTTATTTATCAGTTTAAGTTGCATGGTTATTCTATATTCATGAAAATGCACCCGTTACATAATGCATCCAGAGAATTTAAATCTGAATACGGGCTAGAGGATATTGTATGGAATAATATTTTTGATACATCTGAGCTTGAAATTTTAAGTGGAGAAGATGCGACATTTGTTCTTAAAGAGAAGCAGCCAAGTTTTGTTGTGGGTTGGCATTCTACAGCCCTTTGTGAGGCCCTTAATAGTAATGTAATACCAATTATAATGAGCGATTCATCTAGAGATTCTTCTCTTGGAGTTTATCCTTCAGAGCGCAGATCGTTACTATGGCCTGTAGAATGTAATATTATTAAAAATCTTTTATTAAATTACTCTTCTTATGAAGATACAATATATATGCTTAAAACTAGATAAGTAATAAAAAATATGGGCCAAGATAACTTTAGAGGCTTTTTTCTAACAATTCCAAGAAAAATATTATAAATATGATAATTAGTAGAAGAAATTTTATAGCGCAAGCATCTGCATTCACCTTTGGTTTTCTAAGTAAAAAAGTTAATTTAAATTTTGTAAGGACAGTAGAGTCAGTCAAGCCGAAATATCGTTGGATACTAGAAAAATAGGTAGTTATTAATGATAGAAGATTTTACTAGTATTGATTCAATGCGTTACGAGTTTACGATAGTAGGGGCTGGCCCAGCCGGTATATCTGTTGCTCTAGAATTGGAAAAAAAAGGAAGATCGGTTTTGCTTATTGAGGGCGGTGGATATAATTATTCTAAATCAAGTCAAGATATTTATGATGGCAAAGTAGTAGGGAATTATAGTTACAGCATTAATGATACAAGGTTAAGGTATTTCGGGGGGAGTTCAAACCACTGGGGTGGGTGGTGTAGACCTCTAGAAGAAGTTGATTACAAAAGATTCCCAATAAAAAAAAATGATTTGGATCCTTATTTAGAAAAAGCCAGTAGTATTTTGGAGATTGATGGAAAATTTGACTCTGACAGATTTATTTCTAAAAATTTTAAGCAAATAGAATATCAGTATTCTTCTCCTGTAAGATTTGGG
>Ga0209045_1002006_pt1 | contig 15914 bp, 12 predicted proteins | sample SaaInlLV_10m_DNA_4_FD_184664 | JGI IMG/M metagenome (GOLD analysis project Ga0209045, IMG submission 184664) | Marine microbial communities from expanding oxygen minimum zones in the Saanich Inlet - Saanich Inlet SI072_LV_200m_DNA (SPAdes) (version 2) | ecosystem: Environmental > Aquatic >...
TCTTGTCTCCAGGAGGAGTCGTGCAAACAGGTCCAGTCGGGTGAGCCGGATGTACTCGTAGATGCTCTGGCCCGTGGCGCTGGAGAAGCGAGTGTACAGGGCCCGACGAGACAGCGGGACGGCCCGCACAACGTCGTCCACGTGGATGGGATCTCGGGCGTGATCCCGGATGAAACGCATTGCCTGGGCCACGAGGTCGTCCGCTACATCGAGGGTGTCGGTGGACCGGCGTTCGACCACGTGCAGGGGGGGGATCTGAACGGTGTGCCGATTGCTGCGTCGCCTGTCCATCAGGTCGTCCAACAGCTGGGCTGCATCATAGCCGCCTCGTTCGGTGTTCAAGCGGATGCTGGTCAAAGGGACTCTGGCCAAGTCACAGATTGCTTCATCATCTCCCACGCCGATCAGGGCAATGTCCTCCGGAATGCGCCGGTGCGCGGCTTTGCAGGCTTCCGTGAGCACCAGGCTGAAATCATCGTTACAGACCATGATCCCCACGGGTGTCGGCAAGGCCTCAAGCCAGGAGCGAAGTGCAGGCAGGTCCCGGTTCCAGTCAATGTGCTTCCCCGGAGCGGGCGGCGTGTAAGTCGCCGCGGAGAAGCCACTTCCTGCCAGTGCGGCGACGAACCCGTCCCGGCGATTTCGTGACCAGAAGAACAGGCCATCCATGCCGCAGTACGCAAAGTGGCGGAAACCGCGTGCGATCAGGTACTCCGCGGCCATGTGGCCTACGGCATGGTCGTCCACCACCACGTTGGAGGCGCTCTCTACCGGGGAGGTGGACGGGAAGACAACCGCGGGGAGCCCGAGCGAGAGCAATTCACTGAGCTCGGGACACTCACGTACGATGATCCCGTCCGGGTTCCAGTGGCGCAGGTGATCCGCGGACAGGCGATCTCCTCCCGATATGTGCGGGATGCGTCGGTAGAACTCCCAAGCCCCGCGGAATGCGGCATAGCGGGCAATGCCGCTCAACAGACCCCGCTCGTAGTTGCGGGACGCTTCCATCAACAGCGCAACGCGGCGCGCGTGCTGCATGGGGCGTTGTCGTGTGCTCATGGGCAATCCGGTCAGCGGGCGTTTCCGAGAGAAAGGCGTTCCGGGCTCTACATGAGCGACTGGTCTGGTCTTGGTCAAGTTCCGGCCGCACGAAATGAGGATTATTTTGCATTCTATCACCATTGCGGGAGTGCGTGTTGGGCCATTACTCTATGGGACAAAGGCAGTAGAGAACGTGGTTTGTTGACTTGGAGGCCATTGGTTGACTGAGGGGCAATGGTCCAGATTCAGGCTTTTCTGGACGGGGCGTCTGCCGTCCCCAGAGCAGGAGAAACAGGATGAAACGCTCAGGAACCGAACCACGGGGGATCTCCCTTGCCAGTGCCACACGGCGCGACTTCTTGCGTGCGTCGGCAGGATTCGGGGCTGCCGCCGCCTGGCCATTCATGTGGACGGGGCGTGTTGCTGCTGCCGTACCCGCCAACGAACGAATCACCGTTGCTGCCATTGGCACCGGGCGAATGGGACGTGGTGACCTGGGCAACATGCTCAGTGAAGCCGGTGCCCAAGTGGTCGCAGTCTGTGATGTTGACGCCAATCGCTGCTCTGACGCCCGCAGAATGGTCGAGAAACGCTATACAAAACGGTCTGCTAACGGGGAGTTCACGGGGTGCAAAGAGTACCATGACTACCGAGAGATTATCGCCCGGGGTGACGTCGACGCCGTGCTAGTGTGTACGCCGGATCACTGGCACGCGTTGCCCGCAATCGAAGCGGCTCGTTCGGGGAAGGATGTTTTCATTCAGAAGCCGATGACCTACACGATTGAGGAAGGGCGTGTGCTGAGCGACACAGCCCGGCAGTATGGGCGTGTCGTCCAGGTCGGCAGTCAGCAGCGCTCGGATCAGCGCTTCCGGTTCGGCTGTGAACTGGTGCGGAACGGACGCATCGGGACCATCACCAAGGTCGAAGTGGGGTGCGGAATCGACCCGCGGACAGGCAATGAGCCGGTGATGCCCGTACCGGAGGGCCTCGACTATGGCATGTGGGTCGGACCGGCGCCCTGGATGCCCTACACCGAGAAGCGTGTTCACCCGCGCAAGGGATACGGGCGTCCCGGTTGGCTCAGAACCCACAACTACTGCATCGGGATGATGACGGGCTGGGGATCCCACCACATGGACATCGCCCACTGGGCAATGGACTTCATGGAAACCGGCCCCGTCGCGATCGACGGCTGGGCCGAGTACGCCGACGATGGGGCATGGACCGTCCACGGTGACTGGGATGTGACGTACGCCTATGCCAATGGGCTGAACATCCATTTCGGGGGCAACAGGCGCTACAAGCAGGGCGTGACATTTCATGGAACGGAAGGGAAGGTCCATGTCCGCCGGGGACGCCTTGATGCTGAGCCGAAATCGCTGCTGAAAAGCACGATCGGTCCGGGCGAGACACACCTTTACAGGACGCGCGGGAGCCACATGCACAACTTTGTTGAGTGCATCCGGACGCGTGGCGAGACAGCCGCCCCGGTCGAGAATGGGCATCGGTCCTGCACCGTCTGCATTCTCGGCGACATCGCCGCACGTCTGGGACGCAAGCTGCATTGGGACCCAGCCAAAGAGCAGTTCCTCGACGACGAAACGGCCAACCGTATGGTGACGCGACCGATGCGTGCGCCATGGGTTCTCTGAGGAGGACGGACAGATGGCGTTACATGTTGAACGGATGAACGGAGATTCCCGGCGGCCGCCCGCCAGGCATGTCTGGGTAAAGCGTTTGCCCGTCTTCTGGAGAGCGGTCGTCCTCGACCGTATGGCCTGTACGCGGTTACGGCGGGGGACCGCCGCTCTCCAAAGAGGAACCGTGCCGTCTGAACTGAATCTGTATCCCAAGATCGCGGGCTACTGTGTTCTGGTCGGCGCTCTGAGTGTCTGTGGCGTTCGCGGCGAGCCGTTGTCGGTCGCAGCGCGCATCGATGGCGACGCGGTGGTGGTCGAGGTCGCGGGAAAACTGTTCACGCAGTACAAATTTGGGCGTGACCAAAAGAAGCCTTACCTGTGGCCACTGGCGGGGCCGACGACCGGGAAGTCGGTCACGACCGAGACGTCAGAGCCCTATCCCCATCACAACTCCATGTGGTTTGGGTGCGATCACCTGAACGGCCGTGATTACTGGCACCATCAGAACCCAAATGGGGCCATCTTCTCTCGGGGCCCGGTCTTGGAGGCCGCCAAGGGGGAGAAAGTCGTCTTCTCTGATACGTGTGAGTGGACCCCGCGGGACGGCAAGACGCTCGCGTCACCAACCATGCTCGACATCCGGCGCATCACGATTCAGGCCCCCGATGCCAAGACCCGGCTTATCGACTTTCAGATCGCTTGGGTTCCGTTGGTCGACGTGACGATCACCAAGACAAACCACTCACTGTTTGCGTTGCGGATGCATCCGGATCTGTCGGTGCAATCAGGCGGCACGATGATCAATGCAGAGGGCGCGCGCCAGCAGGGGGGCACGCTTGGCAAGCCGTCTGCCTGGATCGATTACCACGGCACACGTGACGGCAAGACGGAAGGCGCCGCGATTCTGGGGCATCCCTCGAACCGCTGGTACCCGAGTCCGTGGCTTACGCGGGACTACGGGTTCTTCTCGCCGACTCCAATGCAGTGGCTCAAGAGGCCTCTCCTTTTGCCCAAAGGACAACCGGTTGTGCTGGCCTACCGAGTCGTGGTTCATTCGGGTACGCACGAGGAAGCCGGGATCGCGGCCCATGCGACGGCGTTCGCCAAGGAACCTGCACCGGCTGCTCCGGATGTGTCGAAGATGCTCCAGGCTTCGTTCCAGAGGAGTGTCGAGCGCGCTTGTGGCTACCACTTTGGCGAGACGCGCAGGGATCTTGCCCAAATCCAAACGGCCGTGGCGTCGGCATCCGCAGGGGATGAGGAGCAACGGCGTCCTGTGTCGACGGCACTTGCAGGAGCGCTGAATCAGGAAACAACTACACCCTCTGCACGACGCTTCCTGTGTCGTCAGCTTGGCTTGCTCGGAGGGGAGGGGGCCGTGCCGGCCCTCGCCGGCCAGCTTGGAGCTGAGGACGAGAATACTGCGGAGACCGCCGTTCTCGCTTTGGGGTGCATTGGGACGCCTGAAGCTGTTGCTGCGCTTGAGATGGCCCTGCCCAAACTCCCCGCGCGGATTCAGGCAACGGCGGCCTCGGCACTTGGGAGCATGGGTGAGGCCGGTGTTACCGCATTGGCTGACCGCGTTTCTGGTGCTGATCCTGTTTGTGTGGCCGGGGCCAAAGCTCTGGGTCACGCGGGTACAGATCAGGCTGTGAAGGTGCTCCTGGGGGCGTTGCAGGCGGCGCCTCCTGAGCAGCGGCGCCTTCTGCAGGATGCCTTACTCAAAACGCTGGGGAGAAAGAACGCCCGGGTTTCTCCCGAGCCTGCAGCTGATGCTTGCCGTCGTCTGGCAGCAACCGAGTTGGGGGCCGCCCGGCAAACGGCCCTACTGGCTGCGGCTATTCGCTTCCTTCCCGTTTCTGAATCACGCAGCCTTTTGATGCGGGCCTTGAGCAGTGAAGATCAAGCGGTCCGCGAGGGGGCGGTTCAGCTCGGCGTCAGGGCCGCTGACGCGGAACTATCCCGGGCCGTCTGTGGTAGGTTCGACGCGCTGACTGAGACGGAGCAAATCGTGTTACTACAGGCTCTCAAAGAGCGCGGAGATGCGGCGTTCGCGGGCGTGCCTCGCCAGGCGGTGGGCGCCAAAGCCGCGCCTGTTCACGCGGCGGCGTGCTCGGCTCTGGGGGTGCTCGGCAATTCAGAAGATGTGCCGAAGCTCCTCGCGGCCATCGGTCTGGGGGATGGTGTTGGGGAGGCCGCCAGGCGAGCTTTGACCCGGATTCCCGGCGCTGGTGTGGCGGCACTGATTGGTGACGCGCTGGTGTCCACGGACAGCGCGAACAGGCGAGAGATATTGGACCTGCTCATTGATCGGGCCGAGGCTGGAAGTGTCCACCATTACATGAGTGTCGTGCGTGACAAGGACCGACGTGTCCGTGAAGCGGCTCTGCGCGGGGTAGGGAAGCATGGGACGCCGGCCGAGCTGACCGAACTGGTGGCACTGCTCAATGATGAGATCGGCGACGCGAGCTTTCGGAGGCCTTTCGAGAGCTGCACCGCCGCCCTTTGCCGGACTTTCGCCGATGCGGGACCAGCCAGCGCGCCTTGCCTTGCAGCCCTGCCCAAGGCGACTGTCCCTGGTCGTCCGTCAATCCTCCGCGTCCTCGGGATCCTCGCCGAGGCGGAGGGGCTTGCGGCCATCGTTGGTGACACCAAATCGCCTGATGAAGGCACCCGTGACGCGGCTGTCCGAGCTTTGGCAACTTGGCCTGATGCGACTGCCTGGGACTCCCTCCTGACCGTCGCCCGTGACACGGAGAACCTGATCCATCACGTCCTCGCTGTGCGCGGTTGCCGACGCCTGCTGGGCACCATGGCTGACGCGGACCCTGAGGACCTCAAAGTGCTCTATGATGCAGCCCTGGCGGTTGCGCGCCGGGAGGACGAGAAGAAGCTCTTCGTCTTTAGCCTGGAGGGCGTTTCCATCCGCGATCTAAAGGTGAAGTCCAAGCGCCCGTATCGCGTCCGGCGCGGCGGCATGCGCAAAGGAGCCACATGGACCACGGACCGGAAGTATACATTCAGCAAGGTGCCGGCAGAGCTGGTAGGGGCGACTTACATCCAGACGGCTATGGACGACAAGGCTGCCTCCAATAAAGCTGATTTCCTGAGCTTCCGGATTGAGGAACCGGTGGTTGTCTACGTCGGTTTCGACAGCCGCTGCCGAAAGCTGCCCAAGTGGTTGGCCGCCTGGGAGAAGACGGCGTTGGTCGTCCGGGAGGAGACAAACAGCTGTCGGTTGCCGCTCTACCGGAAAGCGTTTCCGGTTGGGAAAGTTGTGGTCGGCGGGAACAAAGCTCTCGGTGTCGGGGCGATTTTTACCGTAGTGGTGGTTCCGGGGGGCGGGGGTCAGTGATGTTTGAGCTGGCCCGTGAGTTGGGATGACTGACCCCGTTTGGGGCCCAACACTTGGAGGCGCCGCATCTCCGCATGCGGCCTTGGGAACGGCCGGTTACGGAGAACCGGCTCCTCCATTGGGTTTTGGTAGACATGAAAGAAGGTGATTTGGTATGAACAAGAAGACCGTCCGTAGCGGGATTGTGGGGTGCGGTTTCTCGGGAGCGTTTCATTACGAGGCGATCCAGAGAGTGTACGGCACAAATGTGGAATTTGCCGGTGTCTACGATGCGTCACCGGAGCACCGGGATGCATATGCATCGGAGCGCGGGACCCGGGCGTATGACAGCCTGGATGCCCTCCTCAAGGACGTTGACTTGGTGCACATCTGCGTCACCGCCACGGCCCACGAAGCGGTTGCCGTCGAAGCACTGAAGGCGAACACGTTTGCCATCGTCGAGAAACCCCTCACCGGCTACTTCGGCGACGGAAGCGAGGACTTCAACGGGGATACCTGTCCGAAGGAGACAGCTCACTCCGAGGCACTCGCCAGCGTGGAGCGCATGCTCGCGGCTGAGGCCGAGAGTCAGGCCCGGATTCTGTATGCTGAGAACTGGGTCTACGCACCATCGGTTCAGAAAGAACGTGAGATCATCGAGAAGACAGGATCGCAGATTCTCTGGATGCACGGTGAAGAGGCGCATTCGGGGTCACATGCTCACACCTATGCTCACTGGAAGTACTCAGGCGGCGGGGTGATGATCGGGAAGGGGTGCCATCCTCTGACCGCGGCTCTCTACCTCAAGCGGGTTGAGGGGCGTGCCCGGGATGGAGCACCCATCAGGCCAAAAGGGGTCACCGCTCGGGCCCACGCGATCACGCGACTGCCCAATTTCCGCGATGAAGGGCACTTGCGCAGCAATTACCACGACATTGACGATTTCTCCATGATGCATGTGGTGTTCGAGGATGACACGGTGGCCACGGTGTTCGCGTCCGATATCGTGATGGGCGGAATCCATAACTGGCTGGAGGTGACGGCCAACAACCACCGGACGATGTGCAACATCAACCCGAATTCGGCCATGCAGACATACAATCCGGTGGACGCGAATTTCGAGGATATCTATGTGGTGGAGAAGACCGGCACGAAGCAAGGCTGGTCGAGTCCGTCTCCGGATGAAGACTGGTTTACTGGATATCCGCAGGAGATCGAGGCATTTTACCGAGCGGTCGCGTATGGCGAACCGATAGAGAGCGATAGCGGACTGGCGGCTGACTGCATCTCGACCACCTACAGTGCCTATGTGTCCGCTGAGCGTAACGGGGCGCAAGTGCCCGTGACATGGCTGTGAGCAAGGAGAGCAACTCAATGGCGAGTGAAAATGGCAATGCCACAGGTGCTGAGTCCACTGAAGTTCATGCAAACCGTCAGCTGATCCAGGAGGCCCGTGGCAGGGGGCCCGGCGCGCTGTTTGGTGCTTTCTTGAAGCTGTCCGGGCCCGGCTGGCTGCAGAGCGCGATTACGTTGGGCGGCGGCTCGTTGGCCAGCAGCCTCTATCTTGGCGTTCTCGCGGGTACGGCGCTGCTCTGGCTGCAGCCGCTGGCCATGATCATCGGCGTGATCATGCTCAGCGCGATCAGCTACGTGGTTCTCTCGACCGGCCAACGTCCGTTCCGGGCAATCAACGAGCACGTGAGCCCCGTCTTGGGATGGGGCTGGCTGATTGCGACGATGATGGCGAACATCGTTTGGTCATTACCCCAGTTCAGCCTGGCTACCGCGGCTGTCCGCCAGAATCTCATGCCCGGTGTGTTTGGCTCGATGGGGGATACGTCCGGCAAGGTGATTGTCGGGCTGGCCATCGCGATCCTGTGCACGATTGTCGTGGTGCTCTATGACCGTGGGCAGCGTGGGGCCAAGGTATGTGACATCATTCTCAAGGTCATGGTTGCGGTCATCATCGTGTCGTTTTTCGGCGTCGTGATCAAGCTGACCGCAGCCGGTGATGGGATCAAGTGGGGGAGTGTCTTTGCCGGGCTGATTCCCAACTTCTCATTGCTCAGTTCTCCCCCCAAGACGCTTCAGGCGGAGATTGCGAACGTCGCAACGGCCTATCAGCCGTTCTGGAACAAGATCGTTGTGTCTCAGCAGCGCGGTGTGATGATCGCTGCTGCTGCCACTGCGGTGGGCATTAACATGACGTTCCTGCTGCCCTACTCGATGCTGCGTCGAGGCTGGGACAGCGAGTTCCGAGGCATGGCGATTTTTGACTTGGCTACCGGTCTGTTTATCCCGTTCATCCTGGTCACGGGCTGTGTGGTGATTGTGGCTGCAACTCAGTTCCACGCGATTCCGGCTGCCGGTTTCCTCGGTGAGAAGGATGCCAACGGAATGTTGGTTCAGCCGGAGAAGAAGCTGGTCGGCAAGTACATGGGGCTGGCCAAGAAACGGGTGGCGGCTGAGATCGGCAAGGAGGCGTTTGCTGCACTTTCGGCTGACGCACAAAAGGCGACGGTTGCCGCTCTGCCCGAGGCTGATCGGCGTCTCGCGGCCATGTTGGTGAAGCGCGACGCGTTTGGCCTGGCCAACTCCCTCGCTCCGCTTACGGGGAAGGTCTACGCCCACTATGTGTTCGGCATCGGTGTGGTTGGGATGGCCGTTTCCTCGATCATCATCCTGATGCTGATCAATGGCTTTGTGATCTGTGAGATACTTGATAAACCAGCGCATGGGAAGCCGTATCTGATCGGCTGTCTCATGCCGCTGGCAGGGATTCTCGGGCCCTTCATCTGGCGTGGAAGAACGCAGTTTTGGCTGGCTGTCCCGACCTCCAATATCGCTTTCGTGCTGCTCCCGATCGCTTACCTCTCCTTTGCATTCCTGCTCAACAGCAAGAAGCTGCTTGGAGACGCAATGCCCACGGGCAAGGCGCGACTGATCTGGAACCTGCTGGTCTTCCCCTCAGCCGGGTTGGCTGCCGTGGGCAGCGTGTGGAAGTTGTGGACCGGCCTCGGCTGGTTGGGGATCGGCATTCTGGCGGTCGTGCTCGTGCTCTGCGCCGTCGTCCACACCAAACGTGGCAGCAAGGCCCCCGCGGCCGAGACGGCGTAGAGAACCGGCTGGGCCCAATGCTGTTGACCTAAGGCACGGTCGTCGGGGACGCCGACCCTTCAGGAGCGTTTTCGAGGGCGAGACGTGCTGGCGGGCCGATGTCCTCAGCGGCCGTCTTCTCCGTGAGAAAGCCAGCTCAACAGTGCTGAGGCTACTCTTCTGCGGCGGGATCTTCTCCGAGGATCAGTCTGAGGACGGCATTTGCCTGGTGACTGGCTGCGATCCCCACCCGAGGGGCCATGAGTCCCATCCCCGGCTCTGCCTGCGTGTCCTCATCTCCGACCAGGTAGAGATTCTTCAGGATTCGTCGTGTTCGGATCGTGTTACTCGGACCGGATCCGGCCAGACCCGATGCGGCTACGACCGGCGTTCCCGGATGTGCCTTTGGGAAGGCCCGCAGGAGCATTGCTTTGGCATCCGTGCTGTCAAATGCCTCCACCATCACGTCCACTCCTGAGAAGACACCGCCGATGTTGTCGTCATCCAGGCGGAGGACATGAGTTTCGAGGCTGACGTACGGATTGATCTGCTCGAGATTGGCCCGCAGGGCATCGGCCTTGTAGAGACCGAGCTGATCGATGTTGTACTGCTGCCGGTTTAGGTTGGTCGGTTCGATGACATCGAAATCCGCCAGGACGAGTTTGCCAATGCCGGTCCGGACCAGCGCAACGGCGATTGTCGAGCCGAGGCCCCCCAGCCCGGCGATACCGACGGTGGCTGCTTTCACGGCTTGATGGACGCCCGGCGTGTGACGGGCCACCAGAAGTGCCTCCAACTCCTTCTCCGAGGGGACCTCGCCCCGCTGAATCAGGTTCACGGAGTCGCCTTCCTGAAGAGGGCGGTCGGTTCCGACAACCGCGCCGTTCAGAACCACAATGTCCGCTGTCGGTTTTCGCGAGTTCTTCAGGCCGAAGAGTGTCGTGTTGTCCGGGATGGTGGTTGGCTGTTCACTGAGGGTGATATTCACGATCCTTCTCCCTGGTCTGCGGACATCGCACTGGCGGTCGCTTGAGTCTGGGCGGCTTGGGCCGTCTTCTTCCGGGCTGTGGGCTTGGGCCACAGGATCCGTGCTGCCACAATGATCAGGAAGACGGCGAACGCTTTCTTGAGAACTTTGGCTGGTAGGACACCGGCCAGGTGACTGCCTGCGAATGCAGCCAGGACAGCGCCGGCCATGATCACGGCCGCAATGCGCAGATCAACCTTGATATCCGGGTTGGCCACATAGCGTGTCGCGCCGACCAAGGCCATGGGGACCATGACGGCAAGTGAGATGCCTTGAGCCGACTTCTGGGGCACCTCGAAGAGGAGTACCAAGGCGGGAATCAGCACGAGGCCGCTACCCACTCCCAGGCATCCGCTCACTATGCCGGCCACAACACCGAGAATCGCAAACCCAATCCAGTGTTCCATCGTTTCCTGTTCCTTCATTCTGTGTAAGCCGGAGCATGCCAGGGCAGGCGTGTTCAATCTCCGGATGTTACTCGGACGGCCGTGGCCTTGAACGAGGCAAAAACCGCGCCTCCCTCTCTGAGGTCAAGTGCGGTGTAGGCTTCGGGAGTCAGCTCGGCGACCAGAGGCAGGTCGGAATCCACCCGGACGCGCAGCCGCTCTCCCACCTGGGTGACGTCACCCACGGTGCCACGGAAGACGTTCCGGGCCGACGTATGCGGTTCATCGACACTCAGCATGACGTCGCATGGGAAAAGGGACGCGCAGATGCCTCCCACGATGTCTGTCGCGATGTGCACCCGGGCTTTGCCTACCTCGACGATGTGTCCGCGCTCCACGTTTGGGCTCGCATGTCCTTCGAAATAGTTGACCCCCGTGAGCTCGGCCACGAACCGGGAGCGCGGAGCCATGGTCAACTCACGGTGTGTTCCCATCTGCTCTACCTGGCCGTGTGACATGACCAGAATCCGTCCTCCGAAGGCCAGCGCGTCGGCGTAGTCGTGGGTCACGATGATCGTGCTGACCCCCACCTGGGCCAACAGCTTCCTCAGCTCCATTCTGAGGTGCTGGCGAGTGCTTACGTCCAGAGCTCCCAGGGGTTCGTCGAGAAGCAGGGCCTGGGAGTCGACAGCCAGGGCTCGGGCCAGCGCCACGCGTTGCTGCTCTCCACCGGAGAGTTGCTCCGGACGACACCTGGCAAGCGGGGTGAGTTTGAGCAGGTTGAGGAACCGTTCGACCCGCTCTGTCACCGAGCTTCTACTGTGTCTCTGGGCTCTGAGTCCGTAGGCAACGTTATCGAAAACGGATAGGTGCGGGAACAAGGCATAGTCCTGGAAGACATACCCGATTCTGCGTTTCTCTGCCGGGGTGTCGATCCGTGCTTCGGGATCGAACACAGGACGTTCGCCCAACTGAATCCTGCCGCCATCCGGAGCCACCAGGCCGGCAATGCAGTTGAGCAGCGTAGTTTTCCCACACCCGCTTGGACCGACCACTGTCAAGGTCTCTGCATCGGCCACCTCGATGCTGAGGTCCAGCTCGAAGTGGCGCAGGTGTTTCTTGATGTCAATACTGATCATCTTGAGTTAGCCGTGCAGGGTCAGGTCTGTGCCCTTCTCCGGGCTGGATTGGAGGAGCAGTCTCACGATCACGAAAACACTCAGGCACATCGCCAGCATCATCGCGGAGAGCACGAAGCCGGCATGGAGATCCTGCTGCATCGTGGTCAGTACGGCCAAGGGCATGGTCTGTGTTCGTCCGGGGAAATTGCCGGCGAACATGATGGTGGCGCCGAACTCGCCCACGGCTCTCGCCCAGGTCAGCGCCAGTCCGGCGAGGAGACCGTTGCGGCAGACCGGCAGGAGCACGGTGAACAGCGTCCGTATGGGCCCCGCCCCAAGCGTGCGTGACGCGAGCAGGAGGTTGGTCGGTACCATTTGGAAGGCGCTGATTGCCGCCTTGACGTAATAGGGAGACGCGACCATGAACTGGGCCATGATGACCGCCCCCTGAGTGAACGACAGGTCAAACCCCAGAAGAGACAGGTGTTTCCCCAGGTATCCGTTGCGCCCGAAAGCGAGCAGCAGAGCAACACCGGCGACGACCGGCGGCAGCGTCAGGGGGAGCTCGATGAGGACCTCCAAAACCCGCTTCCCCCGGAATTCGTTCATGGCGATGGTATATGCGACAGGGGTGCCGATGATGAAGACCAAAGCGGTGGTGGTGAGGCTGGTTGCCAGACTCAGGAACATGGCTTGACGGACGATTTGGCAGCACTGGGCTACCTTTAGCATGCGCAGTGGTGCACGCACACACACAGCGACGAGAGGGAGGACCTCAAAGGCCACGAAAAGTCCTGCCAGGAGGAGTCCCAGCAGGTACATTCCCGAACGCGGGCGCTTGTAGCGGCTCTTCGTGCGTTCGGATACCCCAGACGGAGTCGGAGGGGCATCACTGCTGTGCTGTGGTGGCGTAGCCATATTTGGCGAACACCTTGAGTCCGTCCGGGCCGGCAATAAAGGCGACAAACTCTTGGGCTCGTTCTTTCTGTTTGGAGTGAGTGACCACGGCTGCGGGGATGTTGACTTGTTCGGCCCTTGGGATCGGGACCACGTCCATATGCTTGGGGGACTGGAAGTGGAACACATCGTAGCCCACGGCGGCATCGACTTCGCCCAGCCTGATCAGGTTGGCGATTTGCTGGCAGTCGGACGCGTAGGTGACGATATTGCGCCGGACGAGCGGGTACACTCCCTCTCGCTCCAGGGCTTGTTTGGCGATGCTCCCCAGGCAGACCGATCCAGGGTCCCCCATGGTCACTCGCAGGCCGTCACGACTCAAGGCTCGAAGACCGTCTATGCGCTGAGGGTTCCCTTTCGCCACGCAGATCACGGGGGTTAGGTAGCAGATGACACGTCGTGACCGGGGGACGGTCTGGCCGTCTTGGTCAGCGATGTCCATGTAGTCGTTGGAGCCGGGTATGTAGACGTCGCCAAAGCTCTCGATCCGTATCTGGTTGAGTACGGCACCCGAGCCACCAAAGCTGCAGTCAACCCGGATGCCGGTTTTCTGCTCGAACAGGTGTGCGACCTCAGACGTTGCCGGCTGGCTCGCAGCACCGGCGAATACCACCAGATGATCGCTCTGTCCGGAAGCCGTGAGGCCCAGGGGGGAGGCCGTTGCCGGCTGGGCCCCGGGCGTACTTCCTTCCTGCATGTGGGGCGATCCCCATTGCTCGCATCCCACCAGAAGAACGGCCGACAGAAACGCCAGGGCGAGGAGACACACTCCCAGCGTCCCGGGTACGTTCCGGTACCCGCCGCTGTCCCTTCTCAGCTCTTCTGTCTCGGCCGACACACGATTCAGCATGGGGCCATCCTCCAGTTGGTGTTTCCGGTCGCCTTCGCTCGGCATCGTCTACACGCGGTCAGTCCTGTGCAGGGGACTCCAGGTGACCGCATACGGGGCAATCGGGGCGGCGCAGGACTTTCATTTTTCGGAATTCGACGTCCCGCAAGTCAGCCACAAGCATCTGCCCTACCAGCGTTTGGCCGAAACCCGCCAGGGTTTTTATTGCTTCCATGGCAGCGACACAAGCGATCGTTCCCGAAACGGCGCCAAACACGGGGAACTCCCGTTTCCATGCGGGAGGCGGTTCCGGGAAGAGACAGGCGAGGCAGGGGCTCAGACCGGGGACGATCGTGGTGAGGCTGGCGTCCGTGTCGTACATTGCGGCTTCCACCATCACCTTCCCCTGCCTGACCACTTCGCGGTTCATGAGGAAGCGTTCTTCGAACAGCGGGGCCGCATCCACAACCAGGTCCGCTCTTCCGACCAGTTCAGCCACGTTGTCTTCGCTGATATTGGAGTTTATGCCTTCGACCTCGATGTAGGGGTTGAGGTCGCGCAGGCGCCGTTCCGCGGACTCTGAGCGGGGTCTTCCCAGCCAGTCGTTGGTCATCAGCAGTTGCCGGTTCAGGTCGCTCGGCTTGACGTTCCCTCCATGGGCGATGATCAGGTGACCAACGCCTGCCGCCGCCAGTTCGTAGGCAACCGGGCTACCCAACCCGCCACAGCGGGACACAAGAACGGTCGCGCCCTTCAGCTTGGCCTGCCCCTCTTCGCCAAATCCGGGGGTCCACACCTGCCATTCATACCGAGCTCTATCTATATCAGTGAGGGCTGTCTGCTGTACCATTGAGCTGTTTTCCTAAGTGTCTATGCTACCTGCCTCGGGGTTGGTTCCGTGCGCTGCGCATTCATTCCGGAAATCATCCTCCCGCCAGAGGGGCGAGGATGGTCACTCTGTCCCCATCGGCGAGCTCCCGGAGGACCTCCCACTCGATCTGATCATCACCGATAAAGACCAGCGTGCTCTTGCGCAGACTTGCGTTTGCGTCGAGCAACACGTCTCGGAACGGCTGGTCGTGGTCATCTGCCAGTTTGGTCACCAGTGCCTGGACCGGAGCCCCGTCAGGCAAGGTGACGGTTTCTGAGTTGATGCCGGCTACCTTCTTCATCTGGGCGACGTACTCGACGTTGATCTTCATGTTTCTCGAGCCTCCGTGTCTCTTCAACTGGCCTCACGTTTCTCATAGTTTGTGCGGGTCTCCGGCGCGTGGGCCGGTATCACGTGCATATCTTCCGGGGCAATCGACAGGCTAACTCTGTCTCCCGGCGAAAGCCCCAAATGCCGCCACTGCGGCCAACTCACTGATGCCTGAATGCCCAATGGACCCTCGGTCCTGACCCGACAGGCTGTACCGCGGTCCTGCACATCCTCGATCCGGGTGAATATCTGGTTCCTGTCCGTGTCACTTGCCGTCTCGTTTTTCACAACAACCTGCTCGGGTCTGACCATCACGTGAACGGGGCCCTGAGCGGGTGTTGACGTATACATGAGTATTCCTTGGACATTACACTTGTAACAACTGTTCCCGGTTTCAGCGATTCCCTCCCAGAGATTCTCTGTTCCCACGAACTGTGCGGCGAAGAGGGTTCGTGGTTTGCGCAGTATGTCCTGAGGCGGGGCGGTCTGTTCCACGCGTCCTCCGTTCAGCAGGATTACGCGGTCGGCGAGGCGCATGGTTTCCTCGAAGCTGTGACAGATGTGGATGGTTGTGATACCGGTCTTGTCATGGATGGTTCGCAGGATGTCCGCGATCTGCGCCCGAGTGGCGGCATCAAGCGCGGCCAGTGGTTCATCGAGCAATAGAGCGGCGGGTTTGATTGCGAGCGCCCGGGCCAGGGCAACGCGCTGTTGCTCGCCCCCGCTCAGCGTGCCGGGAGAGCGCGACAGCAGGTGACTTATCCCAAGCAGTTCCGCCAATCGCGTGACGCTTCCCGCGGCCTCCCCTGCTGCGCCCTGGACTCTCGCTCCAAAGGCGATGTTCTGGGCGACGTTCAGATGAGGGAACAGGGCGTAGTCCTGGGGGACATAGCCGATTCGCCTGCGTTCCGGCATCCATTGAGTGACGTCCGTGCCGTCAAGACTGACGACTCCACAGTCCGGCTGCACCAATCCTGCGATGCATTCCAGGAGCACGGTCTTGCCGGCCCCGGTCGGCCCAAGAATGACGATGTACTCGCCTTTCCCGACGTCCAGACTGACGTCATGAAGGGCGAATTCGCCGAGCCGGACTGAAAGGTGTTCGACCGTGACCATCAGGCGCTTTCTCTCCCGGCTGTCTTTCGGTGTTGAGTGGGCATAGACGGTTTCTCAGAGACTGATCCTGCGGCCACCGAGCGCTTTGAAGATGAGGAGCGCGGTTGCTGCCACGATGACGAGGATGACGCTGGTCACGATTCCGCCGGCGATGTCGCCGGCG
>Ga0209045_1002007_pt1 | contig 15913 bp, 13 predicted proteins | sample SaaInlLV_10m_DNA_4_FD_184664 | JGI IMG/M metagenome (GOLD analysis project Ga0209045, IMG submission 184664) | Marine microbial communities from expanding oxygen minimum zones in the Saanich Inlet - Saanich Inlet SI072_LV_200m_DNA (SPAdes) (version 2) | ecosystem: Environmental > Aquatic >...
ATTGTGAAAAGGCCTCCGCCGCCTCCTCATAATTCTCCTGTTTATAGAGCGTAGTGCCGCGCCACCCTTGATCTTTAAAGCGTGTGGCTGCCGTTGCATGGTCCCCCTGAGAGAGGGCGCGTGCCCCCTGCTGATCGGCACGTAGCCACAGATCTTCCCACTCGACCGCCTCGCTCTGCGGTGCTAGAGGCAGTATGGTGATCAGTAATGCCAGACTCCAGCCCCGCCTGAACCCCAGTGCCGCCAATAGTAAAATCGGTACCAAGAGCCATACACCCGCCTCTACCCAGTGTTCCACTTGGCTATTCTCATGTTTCTTAGCTTGCAGTGAACGCTCCACTTTGGGGAGGAGGTGCTGAATATCAGCTTCGTCAGCAGTCAGTGTGGCGTAACGTCCACCGCCAGTCTTGGCCAGACTCTGTAGTGGGGTATCCTCATCAGGTTTTAGCGCCAGTAGAGAGAGACGGTGTCCCATCTGCTGTAACTGGTGTGCCGTGGTGAGTGTGTCGGCAATATCTGCGACACCATCGCTCAGTAGCAGCAGCTCCCCCTGTTTGGCCTCCCCCTGTTTGAGCAGATCGATGGCCATCTGAATTGCGGGAGCGGCATAGTCCCCTTGGGTGGGGAGGATCTCACTGTCGATTGCGGAGAGCAGGTTGCTGATGGTGGCGACATCATCAGTCAGTGGTGTGACCAGATAGGGCTCTTCAGAGAAGATGATTAATGCGGTGCGCCCCTCCTTGCGTTGTTTGAGGATATCCATCAATTTAAAGCGGGCGCGCTCTAGCCGTGAGGGGGGCAGGTCTTGTTGTTCCATGGAGGGGGAGAGGTCGAGGAGCAGTATCAGTGCGGCTTCACTCTCCCAGCTCGGGGTCGGTTGCCGCTCCCAGGTGGGGCCAGAGAGGGCGATAATGGCGAGCAGCCAGCCGCAGAACAGCAGTAGGTAGGGGAGCCGTTGGTGACCACCACCCGTAGCTGTTGTCTGTAGCGCTTTGAGCAGCTCCGTATCGACTACAGCAGACCAGAGTGTGCTATTGAGGTTATGTTGTAGTAGTTTCCACAATAGCAGAGCTGCGGGGAGCAACAGGAGTAGCCAGTAGGGGCGTAATAGCTGGAACTCTGTGAATGGCGTAGCCAGAAAATCAGTCAGCATATCAGTCATGCGCCCTCCAGCGATGTGGCGGGAGGATGGCGAGTAGCAGACTCAGAATCAGTGCAGCGCCCAGTGGCCAAGGGTAGAGCTCTTCGCTGGGGCGTACCATCTGCTCACCATCCTCTACCGGTTCCAGCTGGTCGATCTGTTGATAGATCTCCTCCAGTGAGTCACGGTCTTGTGCGCGGAAGTAGCGCCCACCACTCTGCGTGGCAATCTGCTTCAGCATCTGCTCATCCAGCCCGCGAGCGGGGTTGACCATCTGTATTCCCAGCAACCCTCGCACCGCCTGTGGTTTGCCGCCAATGCCGATGGTGTGAATGCGCAGTCCTCTCTGTGCGGCCAGCTCGGCGGCCTTAGCGGGGTCGACTGCACCCGCACTATTGGCTCCATCTGTCAGTAGAATCAGCAGATGTTCGCCCTCCTGTCCCTGAATATTTTTCAGAGCCATACCAATGGCATCACCGATGGCGGTTTCGCGTCCCGCTATACCGATCACCGCCTCCTGTAGCAGCGTGTTGACGGTGGTTCGGTCCAGTGTAAACGGGGTCTGTAGATAGGCTTGTGTGCCAAACAGGATCAGCGCAATCCGATCCCCATTGCGGCGCTGGATAAAGTCGCCTGCAACAGACTTGACGACATCCAGGCGGGTGCGGTTCCTGACTCCTAAATCGGCCTGCTCCATACTGCCGGAGACATCCACCGCCAGCATCAGGTTACGTCCACTCTCCGGTAGCGCCACCGCCTCCCCCAGCCACTGAGGGCGTGTGGCGGCCAGTAGAAGCAGTAGCCAGCAGAGTGTCATTCCCAATACTCTAACTTTATCTGTCGCTGCTGAACGCTTGTGCGCCTGTTGTAGTGCGGTTGCAAAGGGGAGGAATAGCGCACCATCGTGCTGTTCTGCTGCAGCGGGTAGTAGTCGATAGACCAGCCACGGTAACGGTAGAAGCAGGACCAACCAGGGCCACTCAAAGTGGATCATCTGCGCCTCCTTTGCGGTGGGTTGCGGCGAATCCAGTGACGGCTTAGGGCAAACAGCGCAGCGGCATCCTCTTTACGGCTTTCCGCTTGTGGCTCAGTTACGCTGTAGGGGAGGGTGAGTAGTAGCCTGCCGGGAGCCATGAGAAAACCCGGTTTGCGGCTCTGGCTATCTAACAGCTGTAACCAAGCCTCTCCGCTGAGGGCCGCCTCATCGTGTTGTGGTCTGCTGCTGAGGATATAGCGCTTCAGTAGCTGGTTCAGTGCAGAGAGCTGTTGTTGAAGCGGGTGGCCATTTTTTTGAATATGATGCAGTGCCTTGAGTGCGGCACGTTGAGGACGACGAATCTGACGATAGCGCCACCCGCTCCAGATCAGCACCAGCAGCAGTAGTAATAACACCCACCAGCCTGGTGCAGGTGGCCACCAAGTGATCTCTGCGGGTAGATGAATCGGTTGTAGCTGGCTTAATGGATCACTCATCGGGGGCGGTGCCTCCGCTGCAGCCCCAACTGTAGTGTATGGGGTAGCGAGTCGTCGGTAGAGACCTCCATCCAGTGTCCCCGATGGCGTCTGCAGAGGGATTGAGTCGCCTCTCGATGGCTTTCAAAACGGTGTGCCCACTGCGCCTTTATCGAGGACTCTTGGGTATTCACGCTCCAGCTACTCTCTCGATTGGTGATGGGGTAGTTACCAGCAGGGGGAGGAGTCCCCTCCAGTGGGTCATAGAGGAAACCAAAAATTAGATCATTATGCAGCGAGAGTGCCTGTAGTGCAGGTTCAGCCGCAGTGCTGATCTGCTGGAAGTCACTCAGTAGTAGCACCAGACTGCCGGGGTGGGCAAGGTGTGCAAGTCGCTCGATGGCTGCATCAGATGCTCCAGCTGTGGGGGCTGCGGCCTGTTCAGGCTGTAGTTCGACCACCGCAGACAGTAGTCGCAGCAGTGTATTTTCGCGCGCGGTGGGGGGAATAACTAACTGCCCTTTGGCCGAGGTGACGATGCCGCCAACCCGATCCCCCGAGTGGACCGCAGCCCACCCAAGCAGTGCCGTTAAGCGACCAGCAAGCACGGACTTAAACTGGGTGGTAGAGCCGAAGTACATGCCGGGGTGGAGGTCGATCAGTAGCAAAATAGGGCGCTCACGCTCTTCACGGAAGAGTTTGGTATGGGGTTTGCCACGACGCGCAGTAACACGCCAGTCAATTGAGCGAACATCATCCCCCTCCTGATAGGGGCGCACCTCATCAAACTCCAACCCACGCCCACGGTAGGCGGAGCGGAACCCTCCTAGCTGTGTAGAGAGGGCGAGCCGCTGTGCGCCCAGCTCAATCTGGTGCGCAGCGCTGCGAAGCTGAATCAGCGTTTTCAGCTGTAGAGTGGTTGCATCACTCATAATTAGGGAGAGGGAACACGCCTCAAGATCTCCTCCATACAGCCTTGCGGGGTGATGCCATCTGCAGCGGCCTCGTAGCTGAGCAGGATACGGTGGCGCAGTGCATCCGGGGCCACCTGTTGTACATCCTCCGGGGTGACAAAATCTCGCTCATTGAGCCAAGCCGTAGCACGCGCGGCACGCTCAATCGCAATGGCTCCACGAGGGCTGGCTCCCCACTGTAGCCAGCGGCTCAGTGGTTCCCCATAGGCTTGTGGGTTGCGGGTTGCTTCAACCAGCTCAATGATGTAATCCTCTACCGACTCTGCCAGATGGAGTGCCATCACCGCCCTTCGGGCGTTGAATAGCTGCTGTTGAGTGAGCTGTTCCGTAATTACCGTTGTGGTTTGTTCGAGTGAGTCCAGCGTCTCTTGGCGGGAGAGAGCCAAAATCTGTTTGCTGGCGGCCCGGTCGGGGTAACCGATACGTACGTGCAGCAGAAAACGGTCCAACTGTGCCTCCGGCAGGGGGTAGGTCCCCTCCTGCTCAATCGGGTTCTGGGTCGCCATCACTAGAAATAGATCCGGTAGAGGGTGGCTGGTAGAGCCGATGGTTACCTGTCGCTCCTCCATCGACTCCAGCAGTGCTGACTGCACCTTGGCGGGGGCGCGATTGATCTCATCGGCCAGAATCAGGTTGTGGAATAGGGGACCATGGTTAAAACGGAAGCTGCCATCTTCCGGGTGGTAGATATCACTCCCAGTGAGGTCGGCAGGGAGCAGGTCTGGGGTGAACTGGATGCGGTGGAAGTCTGCCTCTACACCAGCAGCCAGTGATTTGATGGCGCGGGTCTTGGCTAGACCGGGAGCACCCTCCAGCAGCAGATGCCCATCACAGAGCAGGGCCAGCATCATTCGTTGCACCAATGCGGGTTGTCCCACAATCTGCTGGTTAATGGATGCTTGTAATCGGGCAAAGATAGTGCGAGTGGGATCACTCATTGAAACATTCCTTTTTCTCTGTTTTTGGCACCTTCCCCACTGAGGGGGAAGGTTGGGATGGGGGTGAAGTGCATAAGGAGCCACGGATGTAAATTTTGAAGAGTGCTATTTTAGACGATTCAAAGCCCGATGTTTTCCGGTATAGTATCCCGATCTCAATATTTAACCGTTCGCACCACAAACAGACACTATAGTTACATTATGAATCTGAATTTTCTTGAATTTGAACAACCTATTGCAGAGCTTGAGGCAAAAATCGAAGAGCTGCGCTATGTAGGTGATGATAGTGAAATTAATATCAGCGATGAGATCGCCACGCTGACCGAGAAGAGCCGGGAGCTAACCCGCGACATCTTCTCCTCGTTAAGCTCTTGGCAGATCTCCCAGCTGGCGAGGCATCCACAGCGCCCCTATACGCTGGACTACATTGAACACATCTTTACCGACTTTGAAGAGCTGCACGGGGACCGCAACTTCTCGGACGATAAGGCGCTGGTCTGTGGTATGGCTCGACTCGATGGGATTCCCGTTGTGATCATTGGTCACCAAAAGGGGCGTGATACCAAAGAGAAGGTGGAGCGTAACTTCGGTATGCCGCGTCCAGAGGGGTACCGTAAGGCGCTGCGTATTATGCGCCTGGCAGAACGTTTTAAGATGCCAGTGATCACCTTTATTGATACGCCGGGAGCCTACCCGGGGATGGGCGCGGAAGAGCGCGGTCAAAGTGAGGCGATCGCGAAAAATCTGAAGATCATGGCGCAGCTCAACACCCCCATTATCTGTACCGTAATCGGTGAGGGTGGCTCTGGCGGTGCATTGGCGATCGGTGTAGGGGACCGAGTCAATATGCTGGACTACACCACCTACTCGGTGATCTCACCAGAGGGGTGTGCCTCGATCTTGTGGAAGAGTGCTGATAAGGCCGCTGATGCAGCAGAGGCGATGGGGTTGACGGCTCCGCGCCTGAAAGAGCTGGGGTTGGTTGACAGTGTTGTCCCTGAACCACTGGGTGGCGCTCATCGTGAGCCTGAAACTGCAGCGGCTGCACTGAAACAGGAGTTACTCCGTCAGCTTGCCGAACTGCAGGCGATGGAGCCAGAAGAGCTATTGGACGCACGTTATGAGCGGCTGATGAGTTTTGGGAACTTTGTCGAGGAGTAGTGGTTTGACGGCGGGGTTTTCCCCTCATCAGCTCCTCCCCTTTCTACAACACTACCCAACAACGGGGCGACGTTGGGTTGCGCTCAGTGGTGGAGTCGATTCAACGGTTCTACTTCATGCATTGGCTCAGCTCTCCTTGGGGGATACTCTCCAAGCTATCCATATTCATCACGGCCTGCAGGCAGAGGCCGATGGTTGGGTAACGCATTGCCAGCAGCTCTGTAAAGAACTCCATGTACCGTTAACTACCCTACAGGTGGATGCCACGCCCGCAGCAGGAGAAAGCCCGGAGGCGGTAGCCCGCGAGGCGCGTTATCGTGCCTTTGAGTCTGTGCTGACTGTAGAGGATCAACTGTTCACTGCGCACCATCAAGAGGATCAAGCGGAGACCTTCCTGCTCCGTGCGTTGCGTGGCTCAGGTCCGCGTGGGTTGGCTGCGATGCGGGAGGCACGTCCCCTGGGGGAGAGTAGACTGTTGCGTCCACTGTTGAAGTTCTCACAACAGGCGTTGATCGATTATGCGGAGTCTCAACAGCTATCGTGGATTGAAGACCCAAGCAATCGAGAGTTGGATGCCGATCGCAACTTTCTACGCCTTCAAATTTTGCCACTACTGCGCAGCCGTTGGCCTGCTGTAGCCGCCACACTCTCCCGCAGTGCCAGCCATTGTGCGGAGTCCGATACCCTGTTGCAGCAGTGGGGCAGTGAACAGTTGGCATCCTTGAGTCTGGGAGAGCCTCTACCGTTGATCGAAGGGGAGGCGCGGGCTGTGAGTAAAGTCAGAATTCGCAGCTGGCTGGAACTCAACCAGATCGACTCACCGGATACCATCCATATGGAGCGCATTCTCAATGAGGTGATTCCCGCTAGAGAAGATGCCATGCCACTGGTGGAGTGGAGAGCCGTGGATGGGAAGAGAAACCGTCTGCGCCGTTTTCAGCAGGCCCTCTATATTGAAGCCGTGTGGGGGCAGCGCTGTTTTGAAGCGCAGCAAACATGGGACTGGAATCAGCTGTTGAGATTGAGTGACAATAGGGTATTGCAGGCCTCTCAAGCAGAGTCAGAGGGGCTCTCTATGGCGGTCTTGCAACGGAAAAAGGTGACCGTTCGCTGGCGTAGTGGGGGAGAGCGTTGCCAACCATCGGGTTCAACACAGCGTAGAACCCTGAAAAATATCCTGCGAGAGCGAGCAGTTCCGCCATGGGAACGAGAGCAGATTCCGCTAATTTTTGTGGAGGATCAGTTGGCTCAAGTGGTGGGACACTTTATTTGTCAGGGGTTTGTGACAAAACAGGGGGAGCAGGGGCTTAAGGTTGAGACTATTACTCTTTAGGAGTAGAAGCCTTCCCAGCTGTGCTACTCTAGCGTTTTGAGGATGCACAATGGTAGAAAATCTAGTGTCTGATCTTATAAGGGGATAAGGGATTGCAAAATAAACAGAGTCTTACCGTAAATTATTTTCTACGGTTACTTGTGCCAATTATTGTGCTTTGTGTGGGGGGCGCGATTGCCCTGTTTTTGCTTCCCTCTGCATTAACAGCCAATGCTGAAAAGAATCTTCTTGCTGTTCTACTCTTGGTCATTGGTGCAGTAACCCCCCTTTGGTGGTTGGCAAAAGCACGTGTGAACCAAAATCAACTGGAGATTGCTGTGCGCCAATCTGCGCAACAGTTTGAGGAGAAAATTGCTCAGCATCAACAGACTGAGAAGGAGTGCAGGCAGTTAACGTTAGAGTCGAATAGGGCCAAGCAGGCGAAAGATGAGTTTCTTGCTGCAATGAGCCATGAGCTGCGTACACCGCTCTCCGCTATCATCGGAAACAATGAGATCTTGGCAGAGGGGGAGTTGACTGCGGACCAACGTCAACTGCTTCATGCATCGACCTTATCCAGCAAGCAGCTTCTATTGCTCATCAATGATGTGCTCGATCTCTCTGCGATCGAGACGGATAAACTGAAAATAGATTATGCCCCCTTTGATTTGATGGCCATGATTGGTGATGTGACCACGTTATCTGTAGCGCAAGCAGAAATTTCCGGCATTCAATTTGAGAATAGACGGTTGTTAGATCCGAAGTTCAAAGTTTGGGGAGATGTTAAGCGTATCAGTCAAGTTCTCACCAATCTGCTCGATAATGCGGTCAAATTTACCGATCAGGGGCGTATTGTATTTGCCTGCTGGGTCGATGGAGAGCAGCTCTGTTTTTCTGTGGAGGATACCGGTGTGGGGATGTCGCCGGAGATTCAGGAGCGTCTATTTGAGCCTTTTGAACAGGCAGACAGCAGTATCTCCCGCCGTTGTGGAGGGATGGGGTTGGGGTTACACCTATCGGGGGCCTTGGTTGAGATGATGGATGGAACCATTGAGGTCTTTAGTGAGGCGGGTAAAGGGTCAAATTTTGTACTGAAACTGCCCTATAGTGAGAGTGAGTTGCTGCTTGATGATGGAGACCATAACAGCAGTGAATCTTCATCAATAGATCGATTTGTTGGTGATGTATTGATTGTAGAGGATACCCCCGAATTGCAGCTGTTAGAGAGGCGTATTCTGGAAGGGTTTGGGGTCGCGGTTACTGTTGCCAATAACGGTAAAGAGGCGGTTGATGAGGCCCTCTCAAAATCCTATGATCTGATCTTGATGGATATGCAGATGCCGGTGATGGATGGTCTGGATGCTACCGAAAAGCTGCGTAGTGTAGGTTGTTATACGCCGATTGCAGCACTGACAGCAAATGTGACACAGCAGCATCGTGAGCAGTTTCTTAATGCAGGTGCGAACAACTTCTTACAGAAGCCAATCGACAGGGTGGAGCTACAAAAAACATTAAAGCTATATCTCAAGTTAGACAGTGAACCCGTAAAAGTAGAAAGCCTAGCCTCAAGTGATGCTTCTGTAGATGTGGAGCATCCTGCTGATGGAGAGACTAAACCCTATCCTGTGCTTGCGATTGATGATGAGCCATCTATCTTGGAGTTATATCAGACGATATTTGGTGGGAGAGAGGCCTATTCTGAGATTCAGGATCTGTTGAGTGATCTGGTTGGTGAGGAGGAGCCTGATGGACAAGAGGAGGCATTGGCTGATGAGTTTACGTTGTCTCTTGCAGGCCAGGGACAGACAGCTGTAGATATGGCTCGTGTAGCACTGGAGGAGGGGCGACGTTTTCCAATCGCCTTTATCGATATGCGCATGCCTCCTGGTATGAACGGGCTAGAGACTGCCAAAGCGTTGCGTGCACTGGATAAATGTATCTTTATCGTTATTGTTACCGCCTACTCTGATGTGGACCAAAAGCAGATTCGGGAAGAGCTGGGGTATGGCATGCTCTACTTGAGCAAACCTTTTCATACTCGGGAAATTGTCAGTATTGCCCGGATACTGACACAAGTTTGCGGTGGAAGGGCGAAGGCGATTATGGAGGCAAAAACTGCTGCAGAATCCTCCTCACAAGCTACTGCTGAGACAGAGGCAGACCCGTTTATCGATGATGAATTGATGTCGATCTTTATTGATGGTTGCCGTCAGCGCTTAGAGTCGGTTACCACAGCTCTCACTCATGAGGACTGGGATGCATTACGTACTGCAGCGCATAATGTGAAAGGCAGTGCCGTTACATTTGGCTATCCAGAGTTGTCTGAGATGGCGACAGAGGTGCAGTTGGCGATTGATGAGGGACAGTTCGATCAAGTACCTTCATTGACGATGGAGCTTATCGCTGAGCTTGAAAAAATGTCTGTTTAACGCTGTATTGGCGGAGATCTTTGCCTCGGCCTTGAGCGCTATAAGCAATTCAGTTGGTACAGGCTGAATCAGAGATTCCCTAGACCTTCCCGATCTTTTATAATGCGCGCCATGGAACTCTCCCCCAACCCTCTCTTCATGGAATAGCTATGACTCGATATATCTTCATCACCGGTGGCGTGGTCTCGTCACTGGGTAAAGGCATTGCGGCCGCCTCACTGGGTGCAATTCTTGAGGCTCGCGGCCTTAAAGTAACCATGATGAAGTTGGACCCCTATTTGAATGTGGACCCCGGAACCATGAGTCCATTTCAGCATGGTGAGGTGTTTGTGACCGATGATGGCGCTGAGACGGATCTGGACTTGGGCCACTACGAGCGCTTTATCCACACCAAGATGGGCAAAAAGAACAACTTTACTGCAGGTCAAATCTACGACAGCGTGTTGCGTAAAGAGCGGCGCGGAGACTATCTCGGCAACACCGTTCAGGTGATCCCCCATGTGACTGACGAGATTCAGCAAGCCATTGTCGCTGGCTCAGAGGGGGCCGATGTGGCATTGATTGAAATCGGCGGTACCGTGGGTGATATTGAGTCACTCCCCTTTATGGAGGCGATTCGCCAACTCGGACTGAAGGTGGGACATGATCGAGCCCTCTATGTGCACCTCACGCTGTTACCGTGGATTCCAACGGCAGGTGAGTTGAAGACCAAGCCAACCCAGCACTCGGTCAAGGAGCTGCGCAGTATCGGTATCCAGCCGGATATTCTCATTTGCCGCTCTGATCGTCCGCTGCCTGAGGGGGAGCGTGAAAAGATTGCGATGTTCACCAATGTCGAACAGCAGGCGGTCTTCTCGGCGATTGATGCCAACAGTATCTATAAAATTCCGATGATGCTGCATGAGCAGGGACTAGATAAGATTGTGGTGAAGAAGTTCCGTATGGAGGAGCTACCCGAGGCAGATCTGAGCGATTGGGAGCGGGTAGTACGGCATCAAGAGAATCCAAAACATGAAGTGACTGTGGGGATGATTGGCAAGTATATGGATCTGACTGAGGCCTATAAATCCCTCTCCGAGTCGTTGATCCATGCCGGAATCCACACCGATACCAAAGTAAAGATTGAATACCTCGACTCCGAGTCACTGGAGCAGGGTGACCTCTCCTCGCTGGATGGGCTCGATGCGATCTTGGTACCGGGCGGTTTTGGTAAGCGTGGTGTCGAAGGGAAGATCATCGCAGCACAAGTGGCACGTGAGCAGAAAATCCCATACCTCGGCATCTGCCTCGGTATGCAGGTGGCAGTGATTGAGTATGCGCGCCACATAGCGGGGATGGAGCGTGCCCACAGTACAGAGTTTGACCCTGAGACACCCAACCCAGTGATCGCACTGGTCACCGAGTGGGAGGCAGCGGACGGCTCTATTGAACAGCGAGATAAAGACTCTGATCTTGGCGGTACCATGCGTCTCGGTGGGCAGACCTGCCAGCTGGGTGAAGGCACCTTGGCCCGTAAACTCTATGGCGCAGATGAGATTGTTGAGCGCCACCGTCACCGTTATGAGGTGAATAGCCAAATCGTACCTAAACTGGAGGCTGCAGGGTTGGTCTTCTCGGGCCGCTCTGCCGATGGAGAGCTGGTGGAGATGGTAGAGCTGAGAGATCACCCTTGGTTTGTTGCTTGTCAGTTCCACCCAGAGTTCACCTCCACCCCGCGTGAGGGACACCCACTCTTTAGTGGATTTGTCTCCGCCGCACTGAATCATCAGCTGAACCAGCAATAAAACTATCAATAAAACCATGGATAAGCGTATGCAACTGTGTGGGTTTGAGGTCGGGCTGGAGCAGCCACTATTCCTGTTAGCGGGCCCCTGTGTGATCGAGAGTGAGCAGTTGGCGATTGATAGTGCAGGTCAGCTGAAAGAGATGACTGAGCGTTTGGGGATCCCCTTTATCTACAAATCCTCCTTTGATAAGGCCAACCGAACCTCCGTAGATGCCTACCGTGGCCCTGGAATTGAGGAGGGGTTGCGTATTCTTGCCCAGGTAAAGGCTGAGATTGGGGTTCCGGTGATCACCGACGTGCATGAGGATACCCCGCTGGATGAGGTGTGTGCGGTGGTGGATGTGCTACAGACCCCCGCCTTTCTCTGCCGTCAGACCAACTTTATCCAGAATGTCGCGAAGCAAGGGCTGCCTGTCAACATTAAGAAGGGGCAGTTTCTCTCCCCGTGGGATATGAAGAATGTGACCGATAAGGCCAAGGCGACGGGTAATCAGCAGATTATGAGCTGTGAACGCGGCGCCAGTTTTGGTTATAACAATCTGGTGACCGATATGCGCTCTCTTGCAGTGATGCGTGATACCGACTGCCCCGTGGTGTTTGATGGTACCCACTCCGTGCAGCTGCCCGGTGGGCAGGGCGGCAGCTCGGGTGGGCAGCGTGAGTTTGTTCCGGTGTTGGCCCGTGCAGCAGTGGCGGCGGGTGTTGCAGGACTGTTTATGGAGACGCATCCAGACCCAGACAAGGCGTTGTGTGATGGCCCTAACGCATGGCCGTTGGGTGAAATGGAGTCTCTGCTGGGGACGCTTAAAGAGATTGATGAGGCGGTGAAGCGTAATGGTTTTGCTGAGATGGAGCTGTTAAAGTAAGGCGCTCCAGTGGTGTTAATTGACTGCTCCACCAGCACACCAGCCGGATGACCAGGCCCACTGCAGGTTATACCCCCCCAACCAGCCTGTCACATCCATCACCTCCCCAACAAAATAGAGTCCAGGCTCTTTTTTAGACTCCATGGTCTTGGAGGAGAGTTCATCACAATCAACCCCTCCCAGTGTCACCTCTGCGGTCCGGTACCCTTCAGTGCCGTTAGGCTGAATCGTCCACCGTTGTAGTTGCTCGCTAACCTCTTCCAACTCCTGTTGTGACAAACTGCGTAGTGGGCGCTCAGCCTGCTGTTGAGTCAGCAGTAACGCGACCAGCCGCTTTGGCAGGAGCTTGTTGATGCAGCTCTTTAGCTGGCTGTTAGGGTGTGACTGTTGCTCAGTGGTGAGGTGTTCGATAAGGTCAAGATCAGGCAGCAGCTTGATCTCAATACTCTCTCCGGGCTTCCAGTAGGAGGAGATCTGCAGAATCGCTGGGCCACTCAGTCCACGATGGGTAAAGAGCATATTCTCCCGGAACTGGTTACGCTCACTGCTCACAACCACCTCCACAGCAATACCCGATAGTGTGCCAAAGCGTTCTCGATCCTGAGCGTGTAGTGTGAACGGTACCAGCCCTGCAGTGGTGGGCCGGATGGTGTGTCCAAACTGCTTGGCAATGCGGTACCCCAGTGGTGAGGCCCCCATTTTGGGAATCGATAGCCCCCCGCTTGCGATCACCAAAGAGCGGCCTTGAACGGCCTGTTTGTCTGTCTGAATCGTAAACTGTTGATCCACTTTTTCAATGGACTCAATCTTGGTGTTGAGCTGAATGGTGATGTCGGCCTTGCGGCACTCACTCAGCAGCATGTCGAGAATATCTCGTGCACTCTCATCACAGAAGAGCTGACCATGGTCGCGTTCATGATAGGGGATCTGGTGCTCCTCCATCATCGCAATAAAGTCCCACTGAGTAAAACGGCTCAGTGCTGATTTACAGAAGTGGGGGTTGTGTGAGAGATAGTTCTCTGCGCTCACCTCATAATTGGTGAAGTTACAGCGTCCACCACCGGCAATCAAAATCTTCTTTCCCGCCTTCTCTGCATGGTCGAGCAGAATCACCTTGCGCCCGCGTCGTCCGGCATGAATAGCGCACATCAGCCCAGAGGCGCTGGCACCGATAATAACAACATCAGTTTGTAGGGTAGAGGACATGGTTGAGGATTGTACCGCACTCAACAGTTTTCCTATTCTGAATCCTGAAGGGTGCGCACTCTCTGGTATAATGCGCCGCACTAAACGGACCATAATATAATTAATCAAATAGATAGGAATGCCCAACCATGTCTGAAATTACCAAACTCGTTGCTCGTCAAATTGTTGATTCCCGCGGAAACCCCACTGTAGAGGTAGATGTCACTGTCGCCTCCGGTGCAATGGGACGTGCCGCAGTACCTTCTGGTGCCTCTACGGGGTCTCGCGAGGCGGTTGAATTGCGTGATGATGATAAGAGTAAATATGGTGGTAAAGGGGTACTGAATGCGGTTGCCAACGTTAATGGAGAGATCAATGATGCGCTGAAGGGCCGCGAGGTTACCGATCAGACAGGGATTGATCAGACCATGATTGATCTGGATGGTACCGAGAACAAGGGTCGATTGGGTGCCAATGCACTGTTGGCGGTATCCATGGCGGCTGCACATGCGGCGGCCAATGAGCAGCAGATTCCGCTCTACCGTTACTTGACTCCAAATGCCCCGTATAAAATGCCAGTACCGATGATGAATATCATCAACGGTGGTGAGCATGCTGACAACAGTATCGATCTACAGGAGTTTATGATTCTGCCTGTGGGTGCGGGTTCTGTGACTGAGGCGGTACGCTATGGTGCTGAGGTATTCCATGCACTAAAAGGGGTGCTGGCCGCACAGGGGATGAATACCGCAGTGGGGGATGAGGGCGGCTTTGCACCGAACCTCTCCTCCAATGAGGCGGCGATTGAGGTGATCCTAGAGGCGATTGAGAAGGCAGGGTTCAAGGCGGGTAGTGAGATGTATCTCGGTCTTGACGCGGCCAGCTCTGAGTTCTATCAGGATGGAAAGTACAACCTCGCCTCTGAGGGTAAGGTGATGGACTCTACCGGAATGATCGATGTGCTTGAAAGTTGGGTCGATCAGTACCCGATTCTTACCATTGAGGATGGTCTGGATGAGGGTGACTGGGATGGCTGGAAGCAGCTTACTGAGCGCCTCGGTAGCAAGGTCCAGTTGGTAGGTGATGATCTGTTTGTAACCAACACCAAGATCTTGCAAGAGGGTATTGATAAGTCCATCGGTAACTCCATTCTGATCAAGGTCAACCAGATCGGTACCCTGACCGAGACTCTGGCCGCTATTCAGATGGCGAAGGATGCAAACTACACAGCCGTGGTTTCACACCGCTCGGGTGAGACAGAAGATGTGACCATCGCTGATCTGGCTGTTGCCACCAGCGCGGGTCAGATCAAAACCGGATCTCTCTCTCGCTCCGACCGTGTAGCCAAGTACAACCAGCTGATCCGTATCGAAGAGCAGTTGGGTGCGGATGCTCAGTATGCAGGGTTGAGTGCTTTCTATAATCTGCCTCACCTTAACGCTTAACGCGGTTCTGTCAGGCCATCAGCGGTGACACAGCTTCGTCCGTTTTTTATCGGCTTGCTGCTGTTGCTGGTGGTGCTGCAGTATAAGCTCTGGTTTTCGGAGAAGGGGGTGCCCCGTCTCTGGGAGATGGAAGGTGCCATCGTCGAACAGATCGATCTCAATGAGCAGTTGGAGGCGTGTAACCGCGTGTTGCGTGCAGAGGTGATTGACCTCAAGAGTGGCCGCGAGGCGCTGGAGGAGCGGGCGCGTAGTGATCTGGGTATGGTCAAGCCGGGAGAGATTTTTGTCTCACTGGTGGATGATACCGCCACCCCACGCTTGGGTATTGACCAACGTGGTCAGTGTGAACAGGTGATTCAGTAATGGGGGCCGCAATCTGGGGGGTAGTGCCTGCAGCTGGGATCGGTACGCGGATGCAAGCAGATCGCCCCAAACAGTATCTACGGCTGGCAGGAAAAACGGTGATTCAACACAGCATTGAACGTCTACTCTCGCTGGAGTGTGTTGAGGGGGTGGTGGTCTCTATCGCTGCGGATGACCCTTGGTGGCCCACGCTGGAGTGGAGTGATGCCTCCAAAATAGCAGTGGTAGAGGGGGGGGCAGAGCGTTCAGATTCGGTACTCCATGCGCTGGATTGGCTTGCTGGAAATGAACAGGTAACTGACTCTTGGGTCTTAGTACATGATGCGGCACGCCCCTGCTTGAGCCAACAAGATCTGCTGGCGCTGATTGATGGCGTTAAGCTAGATCCAGTAGGCGGCATACTGGCAGCCCCTGTAGCGGACACCTTGAAGCAGGCTGGTGCTGATCAAACCATTGTGGCAACGGTGGATCGCTCCAGCTTGTGGCGTGCACTCACCCCGCAGATGTTCCGTCTGGGAATGTTAAGGGATGCACTACAGCAGAGCCATGTTGCGGGTGACCCTGTAACAGATGATGCGCAGGCCATTGAACGCTTGGGGCACGCCCCACGACTGATTGAGGGGAGTGCCAGCAACCTGAAGATTACCCACCCTGGAGACTTGGTAGTGGCAGAGGAAGTTCTACGAGGATTAGAGCCGTGAGGATAGGTCACGGTTACGATGTGCACGCATTTGAAGCGGGCGATCATCTGATGTTGGGGGGGGTGCGCATTCCCTATAGCAAAGGGTTTAAGGCCCACTCCGATGGGGATGTGGCAATCCATGCGTTGTGTGATGCGCTGTTGGGTGCCGCTGCATTGGG
>Ga0209045_1002010_pt1 | contig 15896 bp, 13 predicted proteins | sample SaaInlLV_10m_DNA_4_FD_184664 | JGI IMG/M metagenome (GOLD analysis project Ga0209045, IMG submission 184664) | Marine microbial communities from expanding oxygen minimum zones in the Saanich Inlet - Saanich Inlet SI072_LV_200m_DNA (SPAdes) (version 2) | ecosystem: Environmental > Aquatic >...
GGTGGCACTATTAGAACCGAAAATAGTGGCACTAATAAAACCGAAATCACTGGCACTGATAGTCCGAAATGGCTGGCATGGTTTGATCCGAAATATCCATCAGTAATCAATCATAATCCTATAACATATCAATCATAAGACTATCAAGAACACCATATCACTAAAGAAAAATTAGTTGTCATTATGTTTCTTTTGTTTGTATTAAAGCACGATTTTTTTGTTGCCCATTGGTTGCCCAAGCGCTGTAAGTGTATAGATAATCAATCAACTAACATTTTTTGTATTGGCAAATAGCTGTCCTGGTGTTTCTTTTGGTTGTTTTTAGTTGTTTTCAAAGGACTTTTCAAGCAAAATCAACTAGCTATTCTGAAAGGATTCGATATAGTTCAAGGTTTAAATAATAATGATGACCTTCAATTTCCCTCTTCTCTAAAACCTTTAATTCACACAATCTGTTTAAGTAGTCTCTCGCAGTATTTTCAGCATAAGCTTTAGCATTTACAAGGTGATTTACCTTTGTGAAAGGCTGGGTAAACAAAAGTTCAACAAGTTTCTCAGGGTTGCGGAATTTTCTTTTGTCTTTTCTTAAATATTCTAGAATTGAATCTTTAGTTGAGACGATATCATTGATCTTATGAAATGTAATGTTGGATGTATATTCAATTGCTCTTAGTATAAAAAGAAACCAATCTTTCCAGTTCCCGCCTTGAGATATTCCTCTTAAACTCGAATAATAATCATCTTTATGATCTAATATATATCTGCTCAAGAATAAAATAGGGAAATCCAGTAATCCTTTATTAGTTAAATAATGAATGTTTAAAATCCTTCCAGTTCTTCCATTTCCATCTCTGAAAGGATGAATTGCTTCAAATTGATAATGACAGATAGCCAATTTCAATAGATGGTCAATATTGAATTCAATATCATCATTGAGGAAATTTATTAGATTATCAAGTTTTTGATTGATTATATTTTCTCCTCTGGGGGGAGTAAATACAACTTGACCAGCATTTGGTCCTGTACCACCTTGTTTGATTGTTGTATTTGAAAAATCCGGGCGAATAGAATCATTAGTTTGTTTTATTTCTTGAAATACTTTTACCAGATACTCCTTATCAAATAATTGTTTTTGTTTTAAATAATTAAATCCTGTCCATAGTGCTTCTTTATATCGAAGTACTTCTTTTGATGGGTTGTTAATTTCATTTCTCCCATCACTATAGGCCTTATATAACTCATCATCAGTTGTAAAAATATTTTCAATAGCACTTGAAATCTTAGCTTCTTGTAAGCTAATTGTGTTGATCAATAATCCCTGGTTTAGTATAATTGCACTTCTTCCGTGTAATTTTGCTAGAGCTGCTTTTGCTTCTCCTAGTTTTTCATATATCTCAATAGTCTGATATAACTTTTCATTTATTGGAAGTAGCGGAAGATCATTCCAAGGCGTATTTCTATCGGGATTGATGGTGTATAACAATTCAGACATTAAATTATAGATATTTTAAAGTTTGGAAATGATTTGACCTCAAAATTACAGATAATTTTAACACAAACATTAAAAAAATAGAAAAATGATGTATAGGTATGTGTGTGGCATTAAAAAGAGCATATGATTTATCAAGAGGCCTTAAAATGAAAGTTTTATGAATCCTTCAAATAGTACTATGAAAAGGGAAAATAATGAAGTCCTTACTTTGTAATTGGCTGTTTTTATTTAGCTTTTGCTTTCATTAATCTTGTTGCCCATTTGTTGCCCAAATGCTGTAAGTGTTAAGATAATCAGCTAACTAGCATTTTTTGTATTGGAAAGTAATAAATTTCAAGAAAAGTCGAAAATAGACACATTAAAAATCGGCATAAATAGTTCGGGAATTGTCCTTCTTGCTTCATCGAATTCATTATTTTTGGAATACTTTATTGTGATATATGGATTATACTATGGAGGTTTTTATAGTTGATGATGAGCAAAGAGCTCTTGATAGCCTATCAAAGTTGTTGACTAATTTTTTTGAGCACATCAAAATTCTCGGTACTGCATTGAATGTAGATGATGCATATTCACAGATTCTACAAAAAAAACCCCAGCTGATATTTCTGGATATTGAAATGGGAAAGGAAAGTGGGTTTAACCTACTGGAAAAGTTTGAAGAAATTGATTTTCATATAGTCTTCTTAACGGCACATGAAGAGTATGCTTTAAGAGCCATAAAGTTCTCTGCAATTGATTACATCATAAAACCTGCTGGCATAAGCGATTTGAAAACTTTGTTTCAAAAAATCAGTAACAATCCTATTAAGAGTAGTGATAATCAAAATATCAAACATATGTTTGGAAATTTCCTTACAAAGGATAAAAGTGAGCATAAAATAGCTTTACCTGTTACTGAAGGAATTGAATTTATTAAAGTAAATGATATAATATCTGTGATTGCAGATGGAAGCTATACTCATTTTTCTCTTAGAAGTAAGAATGACCTAACAGTTTCGAAGAATCTTAAATTTTTTGAAAGCATATTAACTGAATATGGTTTCTTTCGAATTCATAATTCGACTTTGATTAATCTTAAATACATTAAGATAGTAGGAAAGTCATCAGGTGGATATGTTGTGATGGAAAATGATGTTGAGTACAGCATATCAAAATCCCGTAAGGAAGAATTTATGAAAGTACTGTCTGTCTAAATACAAATTCAATTGCACCAGTTATTCTTTAAAATGGTCGAACTACAAATTTGTTTAAAACAAAAAGTAAAAATAACTTAGTTTTACGCTGATAAATTAATTTTGATATGCAAACAAACAAAGTTGACTATTTACTAAAACTTATTTCCTTTAGTTCAATACTAATTTTATGCCTCCCAAGTATAAGTACAGCCCAGCAATCAACACACAGTATTATTGACAGTCTGTTACTTGACGCACAAAAAGACAATCCTCCTAAAGTCAAGTTTGAGAAAGAGTTAAAATACATAAACCAAATACAGCGATTGTCTAGTGATTCAGCTTTAATACTTATTGATAAACTTATTGATACATATGAAGATAAGAACTTTGCTTATGCTGTTGGAAGGGCAAAGTCAATGAAAGCCTGGTATTTATTTTTTGTTTCAAAATATGAAGAAAGTCTGAAAATAGGTCATGAAGCACTTGAGCTACAATTGAAGAATAAGGATGATAGTTTAGGCATCGGATTAAGTCTTAACCGAATTGGGCTTGCTAATCTTGAATTTGGCAGATACAAGGATGCTGAAAAATACATGAGTGAAGCATTGGAATACTTCACTATGTGTAGGGATACTGCACATATCGACATGGTTATAAATAACCTTGGTGTTTTAGCATCTGAACAAAATCAGTTGGAAGAAGCAATTGGGTATTATAAAAAATCACTAGCACTTAGGATCATTCTCAAAGACTACTACTGGATAGCCTATTCCTATTATAACATTAGCGAATCCTACTTGAATATCAATACTTTGGATAGTGCTGAAAAATATCTCTTTAAAGCCTATGAAACATTCAGTACTAAAACGAAAGCAAAGAAAGTTCCTGGAATGGTTTTACTTGGAATGGCCGATTATTATAGACTAAAAGGAAACTTCCCAAAAGCCATAGAATATACTATTGCATGTATTGAAGATGCCGATACACGTGGACACACAGAAATGCTTATTGAAGGGAACAGGCTTTTGGCAGATGCTTATTATCAAAACAATCAATATAAAGAGGCTTATCTGACTGAAGTTAAGTATAAGGATTTAATGGTCACTTTTGATAGTTTGAATAACGAAGCTCAGGTTGCAGAAATAGAAGAGCGGTACCAAAATGCAGAAAAAGAAGTTAAAATAGCCCACTTAGAAGCAAGTAATTTAGAAGCAAAGAATGCAGCTCAAAAATCAAAGTTGTTTACACTCTATACTATAGTTGCTGCACTATTTTTTATTTTTACTATTAGCCTGATTTATTATAGAAAAAGACAGAAGCAAAAAATTCATAAATCACAAATCAATGCTAAAATAGCTGAAATTAAACTTATTGCACTTCGCTCTCAAATGAATCCACACTTTATTTTTAATTGCATTAATACTGCACAAAATTTTGTTTTAGATGCAAAAAAAGAGGATGCATACGAATATTTGGCAAAGTTTGCCAGGTTGCTAAGAATGGTGCTGGAGAATTCTTCAAAATCATATATACCCATAGAAGATGAAATAAGCCAGATTCGACTTTATGTGGAACTTGAATCTATACGATTTAGTAATGCATTTAATTATGAAATAATAGTTGATCCTGCATTGGAAGATGGAGTTGTTGAAATTCCAGCTATGTTTATACAGGCTTTTGTTGAAAATGCAATCATACATGGTTTGGTAAACCTCGATACCAGACAAGGAAAGTTAGTGATTGAATTAAAGCTGAAAGACAATTGTCTTTATTGCAAAATTGAGGACAATGGAGTAGGACGAAAAGCTGCTAAGGAAATAAAAAAACAAAAAGAGAAACACTATCAATCAGTAGCAATACCCAATATCAGAGAGCGGCTTGAGATTATGCAGGAATTTTCTGAAATTAAAATTGATATGGAAATTATCGATCTTGAGGAAAGTGATGCCCCCCAAGGTACACTGATAAAATTGAGGATGCCTGTAAAGTAAATAATGGTCTATATCGATTAAGGTGGGTAATATTGTGGTAAATCACAAATAGCAATGGTCAAATCACAAATAATTATCAAATTAAAAAAAGACAAAAAGCAAAAACACAGGATAGATGAAATGCCTTTCTGAACAAATGATCAAGTTTATAAATTGAAAATCAGTGGTTTACATGAAGCATTCACTTGTTCGGTTTGAATTTTTATAGATTGGCTTTTGTTATTTATTTGTGATTTGGATTGTTGATTATTGTGATTTCAGTTTAGTTGTTATCCACTATGAACAACATAGAACCTGAATTTTCAACCTGATCAATTCCCATATTGATCAGTTATGTCACCTAACTACTTCATTTATAAATTTTGTACAAATCATGAGAATAGTATAAACAAAACCAGAAGGATCAAACACAAACTCAAATGATCCATACACAAACCAGCCAATATTCTCTTTTTTTTACAATTTAGTTTTGCCTCAGAATTAATAATAAACAAGTTAAAAATATATTGTAATGAAAACAAATGCATTCTTAATGGTAACCATTATTCTCTGTTTTATATTCCCAAAAGCAAACGCACAGCAAACAGGGAATTTTAATACCACCGTCACTTTTATGAACCAAAGCAGGACATTAGCTTGTCACGTACCAACAAATTACGACTCTACTAATAATTGCCAATTAATGGTTTGTTTGCACGGTTTGGGTGATAATGCTACTAATTTTCGGAACGCACTTATTAATTCCTTAAACTGGCCTTCAATTTTCCCAAATACAATATTTATATGCCCTGATGGAGGAAGTGATGCAAATAAAGACTTTTATCAACCTTCAGGTGATGAATTGATTATTGACGAATGTATCAGTTTTGCCAAACAGAATTATTCAATTGATACAAATCAGATTATTCTTGAAGGCTTTTCTTTAGGTGGCAGAAGTGCGCTAAAATATGGCCTTGATTTTCCTGAAAAATTTAAAGGTTTACTCCTTAATACACCTGCAATTCAGGGATTGGCTGATGCCATTAATGATACTATGGTCAGCTTGGGTTTTAACTATGCAAATGCTTCTCATATACCAATTTATACCACTATTGGAGGAGAGGATATTCTTTATGCTATTGCTTTTGAAAAAGTTCATGAACTGCTTAAGAAAAATGATGGTATTGTTAAGGTTGTTGAAGTAAATGGACTTGGACACACAATACCCAATAGCAATTTTATTAGTCCTAGCCTACAGTTTTATGAAGATCCGTCAACTAAAGACTATGATATAGATTTATTTGAAATTGAAATGATTGATCGTTCATGTGATCCTATCATTTTCCCTAAATGCTATGTTCGTAATCTTGGAAGCAAAGTAGTTACATCGCTTGAAATCGAATATGATATAAATGGAAATACTGGCACATTCACATGGACTGGGAACCTTGACCTTTATGAGCATACTTTAATCAAACTGCCACAAATGGCTTTGGATTCAGGAACACATTTGTTAGAATTGAGTATTGGTATGATAAACAATTTGTTTTCAGATTCAATGATAGAAAATAACATTCTATCAAAATCTATTGAAATTGCATTGGAAGGAAACTCATATCCTCTAATTGAAGGATTTGAAGGAGAGGCAGATAAATGGATATTTGAAGAAACGGGAAGTTTGTTTTCATGGTTCCTTGATGATGTTGTTAAAAAAGATGGTTTATACTCTATCGGCACATTCAATACCATTTTGTTATTCTATACAAATGGATATTCTGAAAGTTTTATGTCTCCTGTTATGGATCTTACATCAGTTCCTAATCCTAAACTATATTTTGATTTAGCATACAACTACCACAAATACACACCACCCTATTTTATAGATACTGTGTTTTTTGCTGATACATTGATGATCTCAATTTCTACTGATTGTGGACAGAATTATGAAACTATATTCAAAGAAGGTGGAGCTGATCTGGCAACTGCTAAAGATCCGATTCTGAATCCTTTGACTATCCAGGATTGTTTCTTTTCTCCAAAGAGTGATGAATGGGATCAAAAAGTAATTGATCTGAGTTCATACTCTGGTTTTTCTGAGGCAATTGTTAAGTTCACCTATACATCTAATATGGGGGGCTCAATAAATATTGACAATATTAGCTTCAAAAAAGAGTCTATTGCAATAGAAGAGGGCCAGAAAATGGCTTTCAGGATATTTCCTAATCCTGCTCAGGATATTTTGAACATTGAAGTAGATAGGCTAGAAAACTCAGACATAAGCTTGTTCGATGTTTCAGGCAGAAAAGTATTAAATACAAAAATTAATAATTTCTCAAATCAAATTGATATTTCAGGACTTAGTAACGGATTTTACAGTATTGAAATATTGTCAGGTAATGTTAGGATTTATGAGAAGGTGCTAATTGTAAAATAGTGTTAATCAGTTTATTGTTGATCACATCTATACTTACAACTGCTGGCACACTTATAAGCAACAAATATGTTCCAATATTCACGCAACTTCTAACAAATGAACTTGTCCTTTAATCTGTCTTTAAATAATCTCTTTTTGAATTAAATAGAATAAATAAAAAGCTTAAAAAACAATACAATGAAAAAAACAGTTTTACTATTTATGATTGGTTTTGTACTTATCATGAATTATTCTTTCGCACAAGAAACAAATGGTTTGTCTCAGACTATCAGAGGACAAGTCATCGATAAGGAAACACAAATAACATTAGCAGGAGCAACTATTATAGTACTTAATACAAATCCCTTAAAAGCAACCATTACTGATATTGATGGTAATTTTAATATTGAAAATGTTCCTCTAGGCAGATTTAATATTCAAGTAAATTATTTAGGTTATGAAACGTATACTGTTTCCGAAATGCAGATAACTGCAAGTAAGGAAGTAGTTTTGAAAATTCAATTACAAGAAAAAGCTTTTGCCCTAGATGAGGTTACCATTAAGGCTTATGAAAATAAAGCAGGAACTATTAATTCGATGGCTACAATAAGTGCCAGAACTTTTTCTGCAGAGGAAACACATCGTTATGCTGGTGGAATGGATGATCCTGCACGGATGGCTTCGGCCTTTGCAGGTGTTGCTGTTGGCAATGTTCAGGATAATTCAATTATTATCCGGGGAAATTCACCCAAAGGAGTATTGTGGACTTTAGAAGGTGTGGAAATTCCTAATCCAAGCCATTTTGCAGGGGCAAATGTTGCAGGTGGAGGTTTTACTACCTTATTTAGCAATCACTTATTGGCAAATTCTGATTTTTTTACAGGAGCATTTCCTGCCGAGTATGGTAATGCACTTGCAGGTGTTTTTGATATTAAGCTACGTAACGGAAATAATGAAGAAAGGGAGTATGCTTTTCAAGCAGGTGTAATGGGTATCGATTTTGCCGCTGAAGGTCCTTTCAAAAAAGGAAAAAAGCATCTTATTTAGTTAATTATAGATATTCAACTTTTGGATTAATAAAAAGCTTTATTCCTTCAGAACAAATTCCTGAATATCAGGATATTAGTTTCAAGTTTAACTTTCCTATGAAAAAAGGCGGAGAAATATCATTTTGGGGGATAGGAGGAAACGATAAGAATTCAGAACCTGTTACTGATGATTCAACTACATGGACATATAATTGGGATAGAGTTCAATACGATTTAACGACAAACATTGGAGTTGTTGGGCTGAAATACAAAAAAATAATTGGCAATTCGGCATATATTCATTCATCTATTGTAGCATCTACCAATAACTTTTCAATGGATTTGAAAAGAATGAATGATAATCTTGTTTTACAAGACAGCTTTGATATTAATAACACAACAAGCAAGTTCACTTTTTCGACATTCATTAATAAAAAGTTTAGCAAAAAACACACAAACAGAACGGGTCTGGTACTTAATAATATTTATTACAATGCACGTACAAAAGGGAGATACCAGGGTGAAATGATAGATTATAGTAACTCTAATGGTAGTAGTTATCTTTTACAAGCCTATACACAATCAAAATACGACATAAGTCCTAGATTACTTGCAAATATTGGTATGCATGCCCAATACTTTCTGCTAAACAATGAATATTCATTTGAACCTCGCTTAGCGATCAAATATAAAATCAACTCTAAAAACAATTTAAGTTTTGGCTATGGAAATCATAGTCAGTTAGAACCACTCAAAGTGTATATGTATCAAAAAGATATTATGGATGAAACGGTCTTTCCAAATAGGGAATTGACTTTTTCTAAAGCACATCATTTTATTATAGGATACGATTATTTTATTACATCAAATCTTAGAATGAAGATTGAACCTTATTATCAATACCTGTATAATATTCCAGTAATTGATAACGGTACTTGGTCTATGATTAATTATGAACAAGAATTCACCTTCGATAAAGTTCTTGTAAATGAGGGAACAGGAACTAATATTGGAATTGATTTTACCTTAGAAAGATTTTTGCAAAACAATTACTATTATCTGGTAACTGCTTCTTTTTTCGATGCCAAATATACTGGAGGCAATGGCAATACGTATAATTCTCGCTTCAACAAAAACTACGTATTTACTATTCTAGGAGGAAAAGAGTTTGTCTTTGACAAAAAGCCAGAAAAGACTAGAATTTTGAGCGTCAATGGAAGGATTTCTCTAATGGGAGGACATAGAATTGTTCCAGTTGATGAGGAATTATCCAATCAGCTAGAAGATATATATTATGATTGGAGCAATCCATACGAAGAACAAAACCCAACAGATTTTTTCCTTGATTTAACTATTAGTTATCGAATTAATAAAAAGAAGCAATCAAGTATTTGGACATTACAAGTTAAAAATTTAACACAAACACCTTCTAATTATATGTATCAATACAATATTAAAGAAGGTAAGATCGAAAATACAAGTCAGGCAATAATGGTTCCTTCTATAAGCTATAAAATTGAATTTTAGCTACATAGTATTTGATGATAACAAGTAAATCAAGAAATGAATATGGTCATGAATTCAAATAGAAAGATCGCAATTGTTGCGGGTATATTGATTATTCTTGGAATGCTTGCAGGTATGTTGAGTATTGTTCCATCCGTAGAAAGTCCAGATTATCTTACTAAAGTTTCTGCATATCAAAACCAAGTGCTAATTGGAGCTTTGTTTCAATTTACTTTGGTTCCTATATACCTAGGATTTGCGCTATTATTATATCCAATATTATACAAATACAATAAAAGTCTGGCTCTTGGATTTGTTAGTTTCAGAATAATTGCATGCGTATTTCAATTAGTAGGCGTAATCCTTCTTCCATTGTTTTTATCTCTAAGTCAGGAATTTTTGAAATACACAACACCAGATTTAGTATATTTTCAAACTTTTGGAGATGTTTTAAAATTAGGTCGTGACTTAGCAAATCATGTAGGAGTGATGTTGGCTACTGGTTTAGGCAACCTCATTTTGTTTTATGTATTCTATAAAACAAATCTAATCCCAAGATGGTTATCAAGCTGGGGCATTATAGGTAATTTCATAGCAATGCTGGCAAGTTTTTTAATCTTGTTCCGACTTATTGATGTTGTTTCATCTCAATTTATAGTTTTAACAGTTCCATTGGTTCTTCAAGAAATACTTCTGGCAATTTGGTTGATTGCTAGAGGATTCAATTTATCTGTAATTAATTCTAATAGTGATTTAGAATGAAAAATAATGAACACACAAAAGAAATACAAAAATGATAATAGATGGACATGCACATGCTTCGGGTGATTTTCTAAAACCAGAAAGTATTATTGACAATTTGGATATATACGAAGTTGATAAAGTGATACTTGTACCTGGAGAATTGGGAAGTGCTAAAAATTATTCTTTACCAAATTTAGCAAAACTGTTTCCTTCAAATAATGTGGTTAAAGCAACAAACCTATTGACAAAATTTGTAATTGGAATTGCTGGTACTGTTAAGCAAATTCCAAAAGGAAATGAACATGTTTACAATTTGATAAAGAAAACAAAAGGAAGAGCTATTCAATTCATTTGGATTACACAACAAATAGAAAATCCCATAAAATACTTAAATGACAAATTTGATGAATGGAATTTTAAAGGCGTAAAACTTCATCAATGTTGGGAAGATTATTCTATTGATTCAGAATTTTTCAGTGCTATTGCTGAATGGACAGAAAAGAAAAACTTACCCCTGTTTATTCATTTGTACTCTGATAATCAAACAAAACAACTCATTGAATATAAGAAAGGACATCCAAAGTTGAAACTAATTGTTGCACATTTATTTGGCCTCGAAATTTTTATAAAACATAAATTTAGAGATGAGAATTTGTATTTTGACACTTCAACCATCCAGCTCATTTCAACAAAAAGACTTAAAAACGCAATTAAATTTGTAGGAGCATCAAATATTACATTTGGGACTGACACACCTTATGGAAAACACAACTTAAAGAAAAATATTGATAGAATAAAAAGTCTTGATATTTCAACCAAAGAGAAAGAAATGATACTCGGAGAAAATATGAGAAAACTTTTGAATATATAAAGGGAAGAACAGAAAATAAGTACTAAATAATGGATATTAAAATCATAGCGACAGAACTGGGGGAAATTGAATACTCCTCGACTGGAAAAGGAAAACCTGTTTTATTTATACATGGAGGACATACAAATTGTAATTCAACACTTTGGCATAAAGAATTTGATTTAGACAAGTTCCAACTGATTACACCTACTCGCCCTGGTTATGGAAATACTCCCTTAAATAACAATACAACACCTAAACAACAGGCTGATTTGATAGCTTCTTTGTTGGATTATCTAAACATTGACAAAGTGATTTTGTACGGAATTTCTGCCGGAGGCTTAACTACTATCGAATTAGCCGGAAATTATTCCGATAGAGTAGACAAGTTAATTTTAGCTTCTTCCATATCAAAAGAATGGTTAGATAAAAAAGGGAGAATTTATAAAACTGCAAAGCGGATATTTAACCCAAAAGTTGAGGGAATTGTTTGGGGAATGATTCGGTTTTTTTCGGGATTGTTTCCAAATTTGATTGCAAAAAACTTTTATCCGCAGTTCACAACCAATTTGCCTCATAAACTAATAAAAGAAAATGTGAAAGAGCTGATATCAATGTTTGAAAATTTTAGCTCAGGAACAGGATTTGTTAATGATATTGACCAAAGTATTAATCATAATATAATTTCTAGAATAAAATGTCCGACTCTAATAATTCATAGTAAGAATGATAATAGCGTTCTGTTTGAACATGCTTTGCACTCAAACAAAATGATTGAGAACTCAAAGCTTGTTGCGTTAGATAATGAATGGGGGCACTTATTTTGGATAGGAAATGACTCAAAACACTCAATAAGAAAAACAATAGAGTTTATAATAGAATAATGCCAGCACACAATGTATCTGGCGAATATAATATATGAAACAAACATGAGTTAAATCTACAAAAACAAGGAAATGACTATATGCGAGTTACCTGCCAGAATTCAGGCTGGCATCTGACAATTATTGGCCAAAAAAATTATAGTTTTAATTTGCTCGAAATGAAATAAGATTGTGCAAATGTTGACAAATCATTTGAGTTTAATTGAATAATAAAGGAATTTAGAGAAGGAAATAACTAAAAATTAGCACGCATTCAAAAACACAAATAACGATGAAAAATTTATTTATTACAGTTGTATTTATTATGAGTTTCGGATCCAGTCTTTTCGCTCAAAAAGGATTATTCATAAAGTTTAGTCTTGGATCAGGTTATACAAACGAATATTCAACTATTAATAGCTCTGGTTTTTCTATTGCAACTAAAAATCATGCAATTGGCTGGGGCATTACAGATAAGTTTGCTGTACAAATAGGAGAATTTGGAGGTTTGAATAAGCAAAAAGTCGGAGATTATAATTTTATAAATCTTGATGCATTTGGACTGGGTTTTAGTTATCGAACTCCTATTGACATTAAAATATCTGTTTTAGGAGCATACAGTAAAGTATCGTTTGCCGAAAAATGGTCAGAAGCTTCTGGAGATGACGGTGGAAATGGATATGGAATAAATATGAGTATTGATAAGGAATGGTTTTTAGCAAAAAGATGGGGTATTCGGGTAGGTCCGCAAATATTTTGGCTCAAAACAATGGAAACTGACTATACATTTTTTAATGTAAGCTTAAATGGTAGTGTTGTCTTTTACTTAAAACCTGTCCGGTAAACTATAGTAAAAAGCTATGAATCATTAACTGAAAATATGAGAAAGACAATTTTTTTGCCCTTTATTCTTCTTTTGTTTAGTAGTTGTATTGTGACTAGAACACCTGGTTTTTATATTGGTTACAACCAACTAACAGACAGTGAGAAACAAAATATAGAAATCGTAGATCAGGATTCTTGTATTTGCAACCTTGGCAAAAATGGAAAAATACATGTTATAAATGGAGAACAATTAAGGGATTGTCTTAAAAGCAATGACACATCGATAATTTTTAAATGGGGACCAAATTGTTCAAGTAAATCATGCATACTTATTTCAGCTTGTCAAGATTATTGTTCATTGAAAAACTATAACTTATATGTAATAGCTGATTACTATGATATAAAGAAAATGCAAAGCCAAAATGTTTCTGATTTTCCAATGCTTATTGCCAATCATGATTTTTATAAAAGACAATATGCGAATAGTTTAAATAAAAAGTTCATAAATGATGTGCTTAATGGTCAGAGTATAAATAAGGAAAACATGTATAACAGATTTTTGCTATTTAAAGGTGATAAATTGATAAAAAGCATGAATAATTTATTTGAAATACATTAAAAACTTTTGCTAGTAATTAAGCAATAGCAACCTAAAGGACGCTACTGCTCATAGCCCAAATATATAGTGCATTATGAGTACGAACCAAGACAAGATAAATATATGGAAAACGAAATTTTAAAATATCTTTCAAAGTACATTCCTATCACTAATGAATTAGAAGAGGAAATTAGTAGAATCGAATTTATAAAGTGCTTTGATAATGGAACAGTTTTACTTGAAGAAGGAAATATCTCAAATGAATGCTATTTCATAATTAAAGGTTGTATTAGAAGCTTCTATATAAAAGATGGTGAAGAAAAAACAACGGAATTTTATACAGAGGAACAAGCAGTTATACCCTCAGTGTATGGTGATAAAATTCCTTCGGAGTATTATCTTGAGTGCATTGAAGATACCATAGTTGGAGTTGGTACGCCTGAATTGGAAACGGAAATGTATCAGAAATTCCCTCAGATAGAATCATTAAACCGTGCTTTAGGGGAAGCTATCATGGCAAAAAATCAGGATACATTTGCTGAATTTAAAATGGCATCACCAGAAGAAAGATATCTAGCTTTATTAAAAAACAGACCAGACGTAATCCAGATAGCTCCCCAGCATCAAATAGCAAGTTATTTAGGAATGAAACCAGAATCGTTAAGCCGCATTCGTAAACGAATAATGAGTCAAAAATAATACTACCATTTTTTTAATTTCTTAACTTAAGTCAACGAACTCAACTATCATGGTTCTGTAATTTTGGTGCAAAATAGTTAATCAACTAAAAACACAGAATTATGAAAACGAAAAGAATTGCATTAACATTATTATTTGCCTTGTTTTTAACACAGGTATTTTGTCAAAACTCAATTGAAAGATCAAAGAGTTCTGATATAAGCCCAGTCTTTGACCATAAATTTTCAGTGAGCACTGCTTATCATACATTTCTCAATTTTGGACAGGAAAAAACAAATACACACCATTATGAGTTTCATTTTAAATATGAACTTACTCCAAATGATAAAATTGGTATCAAAGTAGCCACATGGAAATTATTTGCTCCAATGGGAATACCTTTATGGGATCCACTCTTAATGAAAGAAAGTGAATTTTATCCTGGCAGGCTCAAAGAAAATGGTATTGGTATTACTTATCAGCGTATGATATGGAAGGGTTTATTCACTACAATAGAAATATTACCACAAGTAAAGACTTATTTAGACGAAACTGATAAAAAAATTGGTAACGGATTCAAATTATATACTTCTTATCACCTAGGTTATCATATTTCTTTGTTCAAAGATAGAATGTTTATAGAACCACAAATTCAATGTCAATATTGGCCAATTGACACTAACATACCTCAAGGTTTTAAGGTGAAAGATAGAAGTTGGAATAACTACTTCCTTTTTGAGCCAAATTTGTATATTGGAGTTAGATTTTAAAAAAATGATCAAAATGACAACATTAGTATTAGGTGCAACTGGTGCAACAGGAAAACAGTTGGTAGAACAATTGTTGAGTATGGGACAAAACGTCAAGTTGATAGTACGTTCCACTGGAAAAACAACTGACACTTGGAAGAATAATGACAAAATATCAATAATCAAAGCCAATATCTCAGAGATTAGTGTGGATGAAATGAAGAATTATTTGGTCGATTGCCAGTCGGTAGCTTCTTGTCTTGGTCATAATATAACTTTGAAGGGTATTTTGGGAAAACCTAGAAAATTAGTATCTGATGCCGTTAAATTGATTTGTATGGCAATTCAAAGTACCTCACCAGAAAAACCAATCAAGTTTGTGTTAATGAATACAACTGCTAACAGGAACAGAGATTTAAATGAACCCATTTCGATTGGAGAAAAACTATTGATGAGGTTAATTCGCTTATTTATACCACCACAATCAGATAATGAAAAAGCAGCCGACTTTTTAAGAGTGAACATCGGGCAAAAAAACAAATTAATTGATTGGGTTGCTGTACGACCAGATACCTTAACAAATGAAGATAACGTAACCGAATACGAGTTATATACTTCACCTATAAGGAGTGCAATGTTTAATCCAGGTAAAACAAGTAGAATAAATGTTGGTAATTTTATGGCTAGACTTATCGTTGAAAATGACTTTTGGAATCAATGGAAAGGGCAAATGCCTGTAATGTATAATAAAATGGATTAATTGCATGAATTCAACAGCCTACACATGGTTTAGTAACAATGTATAAAAAAAATAGGAGAGATAGTAGGAGAGTCACGAGTTGTAGCTCGCTTCAACTTTTATGTAATTCAAATTGATTTCTAAATGAGCTTTAACTATTATAGTATAATGCCGATGTAGTTCTGCCAAATTTGATTCAGCAAAATTATAATGATAAAATAGAAGCCTGCCCATATTTTTGAACGGAAAACGCCAAAAACATA
>Ga0209045_1002022_pt1 | contig 15832 bp, 15 predicted proteins | sample SaaInlLV_10m_DNA_4_FD_184664 | JGI IMG/M metagenome (GOLD analysis project Ga0209045, IMG submission 184664) | Marine microbial communities from expanding oxygen minimum zones in the Saanich Inlet - Saanich Inlet SI072_LV_200m_DNA (SPAdes) (version 2) | ecosystem: Environmental > Aquatic >...
AATCTTTCAACAGAGCTTCTGGATCTTTCCAAAATAGAATCAGGATTGATTAACCAGGAAAGAGAAGAATTAGATCTGGTTGAACTCATAAAAGGTCAGATCGCGTTTTACCGGGATCAGGCAGATAAAAAGACCATTCATTTGACAACCAAAGAAACCAAAAAAGAGCTTTGGATGATGGGAAACCGGATAAACATGGAAGAAGTGGTGTCGAATTTAATATCCAACGCGATCAGGTATAGCCCAAATGGTGGAAAGATAACCGCATGGGCTGATGAAAAGAGTGATTGTACTAAAATTGCGGTCTCAGATACGGGTTTGGGAATCCCACAAAATGAACTGGAGCATATTTTTGACAGATTTTTCCGTGTCAAAAATGAAAAAACACGGCATATTAATGGGACAGGGCTTGGGCTTGCCATAGTAAAAAGCATTGTTGAAGCACACCACGGTACTATTGAAGTGGAAAGCCAAGTGGATAAAGGGACCTGCTTTTCTGTCTATTTTCCAAAATCTGAATATAAAATTTAATCTATTTTTTAAGTATTAGCTTTTTTCCATTTGTATCTAAATGTATGATGATTCATTTTAAGCAGCCTGGCTGCTTTGCTTTCATTTCCACTGGTAAGCTTTAAAGCGTATTCCATATATTTTTTTTCAATGCTTTCCAAAAGTTTTCCCAGATGGATTCCCTGTTCTGTCAAATGGGAAGACGGATCTTTGAAACCATCCGACTCTACCTTTTTTATATTATCTGGTTTTTGTTTAAGTCCCAGGTCCTCCCTTGTGAGCACATCATTCTGAGTAATGAGACAGGCCCTTTCAATGATATTTTTAAGCTCTCTTACATTTCCGGAAAACTCATGGTAGAGCAACAGATCCTGGGCTCCTTTTGAAATATTTTTCAGGTTCTTTTCAAATTTATTACTAAACTCATATAAAAAATGTTTTGCTAAAGGCAGGATATCGTCTCTTCTTTCATTTAAGGAAGGTATTTTTGCTTTTACAACACATAATCTGAAAAAAAGATCTTTTCTGAAACGATCCTTATCAATTAATTCTTCCAGGTTTTTATTTGTTGCAGAAACAATGCGAACATTTACTTTGTATTTTTTGGTACTGCCAACCTTATAGAATTCTCCACTTTCAATGAACCTTAAAAGTTTAGCCTGACCCGGCAGGCTCAGGTCTGCCACTTCATCAAGAAAAAGGGTGCCATTATCTGCTTCTTCAATAAAACCTTTTTTACCCTGTTTTTTGGCGCCCGAAAAAGCTCCTTCCTCATATCCGAACAATTCACTTTCTATTAGCTCATCTGGAAACGCAGAGCAGTTTACAGCAATAAAGGGTCCTTGAAACACCGGACTTCTGGCATGGATGGCTTTTGCTATCAATTCTTTTCCTGTCCCGGTTTCTCCCATTATCATAATGGGTGTATCCGGACTTTTTGCAACCATATTGATAAAATCCATAACATCTTCAATCTTTTTGCTTTCACCAATAAAACAGGGATGATTATCTTCCAGGTATTTTTCCTGGAGAATTTTAACCTCTTTTCTCAAAGCAATGGTGGAGATGGCTTTTTTAATGGTTAACTCAAGCATATCAGGATTCATGGGTTTGAGGATAAAATCAAAAGCACCCGTCTTCATTGACAAGATAACCATATTGATGTCTTCATATGCAGTTATCATGATAACCGGAAGATCATGGGTCTTTTTTTTTATGATAGCCAAAGCCTCAATCCCATTCATGGCAGGCAGGCCAATATCCATTAAAACAAGATCCGGTGAATTTGTTTCCATATCTGATAAAAATGATTCTGCATCGGCAAAACAAGAGATGTCATATTCTTCAGACAGGATCATCGCAAGACCGTCACGAATGGATTCTTCATCATCAACAACGCTGATTGAGTATCTTATCACAGCTAAATCTCTTCTCTTTTCAGGGGCAGCTCAATAACAAACCGGGCACCTTCCTTTGTGCCGGAATTAAACCTTAACGAACCGCCATGGTCTGTAATAATTCTATGGCATATGCTAAGACCTATGCCTGAGCTGTTGGTTTTTGTTGTGTAAAAAGGATCAAATATTTTTGATTGTCTTGACAAGGGTATGCCAGGACCTGAATCCTTTATTGAGATTGCTATGCAATCCATTTTTTTATATGTTGCAAGCTCTATTATTTTTTTACCATCATACTCTTTCATGGCCTCGGCAGCATTGGTAATAAGATTTAATACCACCTGTTCAATCAAATGCGGTTCATGCCAGCAGTCTGGAAGTGCTGTATCCAGTTTTTTTATAAATTTGATTCCATCTTTCCTTAGTGAGACATATGTCAGTTTTGTAATCTCATCAACATTTTGATTTATATTGGCCATGATAAACTGGGGTTTACCGGGTTTTGAAAAATCCATTACCCGTTTAATGATGGATTCTATCTTGTTGGAGGCGTGCTCTACTTTATCAATAATGGAAAGAACGTTTTTGATATCTCCCATATTTTTATATATTTGTTTTAAAGCTTTTAAATAGATATAAATACCGGATAGAGGATTTCGTATTTCATGGGCAATTCCTGCAGTGACCCTGCCAAGGGATGTCATTTTATCCTGGATTCTTAATAAATTTTCAACTTCTTTGGAGTCTGTAATATCCATGACATTGGTTATCACTGATTCAATACCCATATAATCTATTTTTTGAGCACTGATTAATGCCCATCTTAACTGGGATTCCTCTTTACCCCCCTCTTTGGGATAATATCTGAAATCTGTATCAATATGCCCTATCTTGTTGGCTATTAAATCTTTATAATAATTTTTTATTCGCTGTTTATCATCAGCATAAATATTATCAAAATCAGGGGGTTCAAAAGCATTTGTACAAAGGCGGTGAAGCTTTCTCAAAGCTGAATTCTTATAGACTTTTTTATCATTTTGTATAATTGAGATACAATTTAATGAATTTTCAATTAAAGTCTTAAATCTTATCTTACTTTCTTTTTCTGCTTTTTCTGATAATTTCCTTTTTTCTTCCAGATCAATCCTGTGAAGTCCAAAGGCAATATCATCTGAAATCTCTTTTACAATACTTTTTTCAGTTTTATCCTGGCTGAGTTCCTGGGGAATCGATAGGACCATAAAACCATAGTTCTTTTCCTCATGTGTAAGCCTCACAGCCATGGAAGCCCTTCCGGCATAATTTTTTGAGAACATACATTCTGAACATTCTTTGACTGGATTTGCCACAAAAAAAACATCTTCTGATTCAAGGGTTTTCTTAATACACCGCGTAAACTCCCTGTTTTCAAGCTTGCTTTGCATTTCATCAAAATAGCTGTTAAATCCTGACTGAGCGATCATCAGGATATTGTTATCGTCATCCAGCAAGCCGATCCAGGCATTGTAATAGCCTCTTTTCTTAACCAGTATACCGCAGATACCGTTTATAAGTTTTTGTTTATCATTTTCAGTTACAAGAAGCCTGCCAATATCTCTTAACGACAATAATACTATATTTAAATGCTTGATTTTCTTTATTTCATAATCTTTGTTCACAAGCCACCCCAATGCAATTTTTTACTCGACAATACCCAATACTTCGACTTCAAAAATCAGGGTAGTACCCGGTTTTATGAGAGATCCCGCCCCCCTGTCTCCATATGCAAGTTCAGGCGGAATATACAATTCCCACTTTGACCCTACCTTCATCATCTGCAGGGCTTCAATCCAACCTTGAATCACACCGCCCACCTGAAATGTTGCAGGGGTGCCCCTGCGATAGGAAGAATCAAATTCCGTGCCGTCAATAAGAGTGCCTTTATAGTGACACTCGACAGTATCCGTTGCCTTTGGCAATGGACCATCTCCCTGTGTGATAATTCTATATTGAAGCCCGGATGGCTGGGTTACAACATTTTCTTTTTTCTTATTTTCCTCTAAAAACGTAAGCCCTTTTTCCCTGTTTGCTTTGGATTCCATTTTAATCCTCTCTATTTGTTTTTGTCTTGCTATTCGCTTATATGACTCCAGAGCCTGTTCTAATTTTTCTTTTGTTAATTTCGGTTTTTTTTCACTGCTGTCCATGGCCCCCATCATAAAAAAAGCAGGGTCAAGTACAAACGTTTCTTTTAGTGTATTAAAAATATCATACCCAAGTGCATAACTGATTTGCTCTTCAAGATTTGCTTTTTCAATAGATTGTTCTTTTTCCTGTGCTACAACACTGTTCATATTGAAAAAAAACAGGGTGATCAGGATAAAAAAATATTTTTTATAATTTCGCATTAAGACCTCCATAAAATCTAAACTTCTACTTAATTTGTTTGGATATGATTAACAAAAAGGCCAAAAATTTGCAATAGGCAAGACATTTGATAGGTAAGGCGTCTGATCTATACCTGACAAGCCTATATAATTAGTGCTTGAACGAAAACTCACCCAAACACGGGTTTCCGGTCAGGCACTAATTATATATCGTGGTACCTTTTTTTTATATTGCGTATAAACCTCTCCATGCACTGAATACAAATATGTTTCTTCTTTTTTTATCATTCGGTTAGTAAAGATAAATCCCATAATTGATAGCCCCAAAAGTATTAAATTTTGTAAGAGGACGGTGTATGCCAACAACATAAGAAGATAAGATACAAAATAAGGATTACGTGAAAATCGATATATGCCGGATGTAATCAAGACAGTTTTCTGATTCTCAATAACACCGACCCTCCAGGAATCTTTTAAATCAATTAATGAGGCTGTTGAGATAGCCAGATTAAAACCTAAAAGCACCAATCCTGCGATTGTGGAATGAAAAGAATTTAAAAACTTGACCTGGCCGAACTGCACTATTTGAAAGCTAAAAACAAATGTGACGATCATAAATAGTACAAAAAATAAAACAAAGATATTCGCTTCAGCATTATTGCCGCGGATCTGTTTTCCTGCCTTTTTCATCAGAATGGTATTTTTTATTCCAAACATTGCTTGAAATATCAATTGATGCATCAATATGATTAAACAAATTTTATTCATTTGCGTTTCCCTTAAACAGCTTAATGCAATTATCTCTTGTTAACCTCGACAGTTATATGCTCATAACTACCAATCTTTTTTACCAGTTGATGATAGTATTCAGGGGATTTATCCGCTGTAGAATCGAGACTGAGAATCAATGATCGCTCATTTTCTGATATCTTCCATAAATGAAGATCTTGAACTCTTGTTGTTTTTGAATCAATTTGCCTCCGGATTGATTCTATTTCGCCGGAAAAGTCACCTCGATCAAGCAACAAACTGCTGGTTTGCTTTAAGAGTCCAATGGCCCATTTTGCCACAACAATCGCCCCAAGGATTCCAACAACGGGATCAGCCCATGTAAAACCGAAATACTTGGCTGTCAACAAGGCAAAAATAGCCAATACTGAAGTCATTGCATCTGTAATTACGTGAAGGTAGGCCGCTTTAAGGTTATGATCCTGATGAGGGTTATGCGAATGGGAATGGTTATGCCCACCATGGTCATGGCCTTGCTCTGAGCCGCCATGTCCCAGGATAAAAGCTGAAACAATATTTACGATCAAACCGATCACTGCAACAATAATTGCCTGGTTAAAAAGAATATTAACGGGATTGATGATCCTTTCCATGGACTCAACAGCCATTGCAGCACCTGCAATCAATAAAAGTATTGCATTAGTATATCCGGCCAGTACACCCACTTTGCCTGTTCCAAAACTATACTTAGGATTATTATTATGCTTTCTTGCAAAAATATAGGCGGCTAAGGTTATAAACAGTGCCACTGCATGTGTACCCATGTGAATCCCATCAGATAAAAGAGCCATGGACCCGCTTATAATACCTGCAATAATTTCTGCAAACATTGTTAATAGCGTTATGATTACAACAACTAATGTTAACTTTTCATTTTTTTGTGATTGCGATGCCTGATTTCTTGTATTGCAATTGCTTTTCATAATTTTTTAAATAGTCCTGTTTATTTTGATTAACGCTTTTAAAAAGTTTGTTGCTTCTTTAGGATCCAGAAGGCTGATTATATCTTCAGCCAGTTTGATGTGATAAGCATGATGCTTTTTGTGAATCCCTTCTCCCCTTTTGGTTAACATGATATTAAACCCCCTGCCATCCTCGGGATCTTTCTTTCGGCAGACATATCCTGTCTTTTCCAGGCGATCTATCATTACAGTAAGGGTTCCCATGGTAACGCTCAGTTTTTCGGCCAAGGGTTTCATCCTTATTGGGCAATCATGTCCAATGATCTCAATGGTATGATTCTGCTGGGGAGAAAGGCTTGTATTTTTAGCAACTGCATGTTCCCAGGAAAACAGTCTTTCGTAAAATTGAATTATTGTTTCACTGAGTTGGTTTAGCTCTTTTTCATTCATTTTTTCTCTCTTTATTTATTTTGATTATCAAACTATAAACCATTTTAATTTGATTATCAAACTAAATCACCAAAATTTTCCTCTGCAAAAAAACCATGTTTAAAATATTTATAGGGATCGCTCAAGCCAAAGTCAGCTTCTTTATTAATAATTTTTGTTTAAATTCAGAAAAATAATTTTTCCCTATTTAAGACACAGACTTCTTGCTGTCTAAGGTTTGATGGATATTTTTTACACATTTTAATAAATATAAAATTCTCTATTTGGCTTTTAGTGTTTTTTATCCACATCCATCTCTGCGAAAACAACGATGAGTGCCTTTCGTAGAAACAGAAAGACCCCGAACGATATTCTGTTCAGGGCCTTTTATTTTTCAAGTCATACGGTGACTTTTTTTGAAGCAAATAAAACGGCTTACTAAGCCACGGTTACATTTGCTGCAGCAGGGCCTTTTTGGCCGTCTTCAATGTCGAATGTAACACTATCCCCTTCATTGAGGGATTTAAAACCAGTTGAATTAATAGCTGAATGATGTACAAACACATCTTTCCCACCGTCTTGTTGTTCGATAAATCCAAAACCTTTTGAGTCGTTAAACCATTTTACGATACCGTTCGCCATTGATTGGGTTAAGCTTAGAAGCCCTGCCTGCACAAACGTGAAAAGCATAACCGTTGTGGCACTGCTTGATTGAATCACCATAGTAACAAAAGCATGAGACCGACGAAAAGAATTCTACCTTCACTGTAACAATTTTTGCTACATATGGTTTCAGACACTCTTTTCATGTTTGACCTATTCAATTTTATTCGTTCACATTTAAAAAAGATCATTCTCTAAAACCAGTGAAGAAAGTGAAACAATGCCCTCAATATTACCATTCTCCTCGACAGGGGCACGACGAATCCCGGCGCGGTAAATCAACCGGGCGACATAACGGATATCCATATCCGCTGGAACAGTAATAATAGGCTTTGTCATGATTTCATAGACATGCACATCTTCTGGTGATCTGCCGGATATAATGACACCCTTAACCAGATCCTGAACAACTACAATCCCCCATGCATCATCAGGATGCCTTTTGTTGACAAGCAGACAAAAGGTTTTTGCTTTCCTCATTATTGCGACAGCCTCTTTTGCTGTCGCCATCCCATCAATAGTAACAATTGCTTTTTGCATTACTTCTCTTGCTCGAACAATTGATTTCTTATCAATTTCCATAAGTATCTCCTGAAATAAAACTTTTATGATTAAAAATAACTTTTACGAACATCTTCTTTAAATTTTTCCATTTGACTATCCAGGCCAACAACATTTTCAACTGGAACCACAAACGCAATACCTGTTCCCGGTTTATGAAATTCTCCTGCTGTCTTTACAGCATCCAATATTTTTGAAACAAGGTGCTCTTCAACAAGAAGCATAATAATGTCGGTCTGGGCTTCCAGGGTTAGGCCAAAAAAGGTTTTTGCCTCATGGATACCCGTTCCTCTGGCCGGTATGATCGTGGCCCCGGTGGCCCCGGATTCTTTTGCCGCATCAACAATGCGGTCGGTGATATCTGTCTTTACGGAAGCTAAGATGAGTTTAAAACGCATTTTTTTTCTCCATATATTTTGTTTTTCGCTGACTATACCATTGCATTAACTGAGCATATCCCATAACTGCTATTATTGGAAACAGACTGGCAAAGGCGATAAGACCAAAACCGTCAAGGGCAGGATTTCGGCCGGGTACAGTTGCGGACAGTCCAAGACCAAGTGCTGCCACCAGTGGTACAGTAACTGTTGAAGTCGTGACCCCGCCGGAATCATATGCCAGAGCTATAATGTTTTTTGGGGCAAATATGGTCTGCACAATAACAATCATATAGCCCGCAAGAATGTATAGGTAAAGTGGTGTGCCAGTGACAATTCGAAAGGTTCCAAGGCTTATTCCAAAAGCAACCCCTATGGCCACTGTGATTCTTAAACCCCATTGTTTGATAGTTCCGGCAGAGACCTCATTGGCCTTAAATGCAATAGCAATGAGAGATGGTTCGGCAATGGTGGTGGCAAAGCCGATCATGGCTGCAAAAAGATAAATCCAGCCATATGCCTTCCAGTCTGCCTGGGTAACAATTTCTCCAGGTCCATAAATAAACGCCGGATCAGATAACTGGGTAGCCATTATATTTCCAAGTGGGAAAAGAGCTTTTTCAAGCCCTATCAAAAACAGGGCAAGCCCAAGGACAACATAAACACCACCCACAATAAGACGACGTAAATGGGGAATGGGTTGACGTAGAACAAAAAACTGAAAACCGCTTATTAGAATAATGATCGGTAATACATCTCTACAGGTGGCAAGCAATATTTTACCGAACTCATATATAAATTCCACTGAATTCCCCCTTTCTCATCAAAAAATTATTAGTCCATACCCCATGACAAAAATCATGGGTAGAAGAGAGGCGAAAGCGATTAAGCCAAACCCGTCCACAAGAGGGCTTCGTCCTCTAATGGATGAGGCAAGGCCTACTCCAAGAGCTGCAACCAGTGGGACTGTAATGGTGGATGTGGTGACCCCGCCTGCATCATAAGCGATTCCGATAATTTCTTTCGGAGCAATGAAGGTCATCAGCATAACAACAACATAGCCACTGATGATCAAATAATGAATCGGCCAGCCCCGCAGAATACGCATAACACCGATAAGGATGGCAAGCCCCACGGAGAACGCAACCGACATGCGAAGCCCAAAGGCATATTTACTTAACGATTCCCGGCTTGTGTCTATAAGTCCTCCCTGGCTGGCTATTTCGGCAGCTTCCCAAGCAACGGCTATTAGGGCAGGTTCTGCTACCGTTGTTGAGAAACCCAAAGCAAAGGCAAAACAAAGTAACCAGAAAATACTACCCTTCCTAGCTAAAGCGTGAGCCATTGACTCACCAATTGGGAACAGACCCATTTCAAGCCCCTGAACAAACAAACTAAGGCCGGTCACTACAAGAAGAGCACCAAATAGGACCTCCCCCATTTGTGGCAATGGCTGTTTTAAGACAAAAATTTGAAAAAAAGATATTACGAGAAAAATAGGTAGAAGATCTGTAAAGGCATTCTTTATTTTTTTCAAAACTATAGAAATGATCATTTCTTTCCTTGTTATAAGATTGTACGACAATCCTTTTTGGGTCCGCCTTGAAGCGAGTTGCTCGAATGGAATTATTCCTTTATGGCTTGTCCCCCAGGGGACAAGTGGATGTAAAAGAAATTCCATTTGTACTTTGGGTGCTTATCATTATTACTTCAATTATCGGAGGATTTACAGATTTCTTCGATTCCCACCTCACAATAAAGTTGGCTCCTGACCCTCCTGTTTTTTTATATATGCATTGACAATTTAAATCCCGCTTTTGTGTACGTGCATTCAAAAGCGGGATTTAAAAAGATCAGTTTATTTTGTGCCCATCATAGGCTGTTGAACTAAATCAAAGCATTTCTATGGCGCATGCCATTGAAACCCCGCCGCCGCCGCAAAGAGTGGCAAGCCCAAGGGATTTATTCTGGTTTTTCATGGCATACATCAAAGATACCACAATCCTTGCACCAGTGGAGCCAACTGGATGACCCAGTCCGATTCCTGAACCATTCACATTGGTAATCTCCCGGTTCAGCCCAAGTTCCTTTTCACATCCCAGATACTGGCCGGCAAAGGCCTCATTCACCTCAATGAGTTCAAAATCCGCAAGCTCAATCCCCGAGGATTTGATTAAACTATTCACTGCAGGAACAGGAGAAAGCCCCATGACAGAAGGGTGACAAGCCCCACGTGAGACGGCTTTTATCCTGGCAATTGGAGAAAGCCCCAATTCTTTTGCTTTTGAGGCAGACATTATAATCATACCCGTTGACCCATCGTTAATACCTGAAGAATTCCCTGCCGTCACCTTGCCGATTTTTGGAACAAAGGCTGCTGGAAGGGCTTCTAGCTGTTCCATGGTTATTCCAGGCCTGAAGTGTTCATCTTTATCAAAAATAATGGGATCTTTTCTTTTTTGAGGAACTTGAACCTGTACAATCTCATCCTTAAATGATCCGTCATTTGTTGCACGCTCTGTCTCATTATGGCTTCTTAAAGCCACCTCATCCATTTCTTTTCTGGAAATGTTCAGATGCTGGGCTATAAATTCAGTGGTATGCCCCATGATATAAGGCTTTCCCACAAAATAACTCAAAGGGGGCTTGGTTTCATCCACGGGCCCGTCTTCAGGATGGGGGATGATATGGGAACCGCAGTGCAGTGCGTGAATCATGTTGTCAACAAAGGTCTGGTCCTGAAGCCTGCACCCCCAACGGGCATTTGGAACACTGTATGGAGCTGATGACATATGCTCTGTCCCACCTGCAAGGATAATATCTGCCATACCGGCCTGAATCATGGCCATTCCGGAAATCATAGCTTCCATTCCGGAAATACAAACTCTGTTGACGGTGGCAGCTGGCACTGTATCAGGAATACCTGCCAACAAGGCCCCAACTCTTGTAACATTGAGGGTGTCACAGGATTCCATACAGCATCCATATCGTATATCATCTATAGTTTCAGGTTCAATATTTGCTCTTTTAATGGCCTCTTTCATGGTAACCGCAGCAAGACTTGCCCCATTCATGGGGAGCAGGGTTCCACCAAAAGCACCAATGGCTGTTCTACAGCCGGATACAATGACAACATCTTCCATTTTTATTATCTCCTGTACTTTAGGATCCCAACAACAAATAAATCTGCAATCCGACTTATCTCTTAGATTGTAATTACAGGTTTATTTAAATTCATGACCCAAAATTTAATCCATATCTGTTTTAAAACAAACGCTCTTCCATACTGGCTACCGGGTTATTTTCATATGTGATGGCCGTCAGTTTTCCAATGGTCGCAGGGATGATGGTGGTTATAAAAAATTGAGCTGTTTTGATTTTTCCCTGATAAAAATCTTTTTCCTTTGTTTCAATTTTTTTAATTGAAATATTAGCCCGCCACAGCAGCATCCACGCAATTATGATATCTCCTGCCGCCTCCATCAATGGATGGGCACAGGCAAATGCTGATATCATATGTTTTGATAAAAGTGCATTGCCCGTATTTTGACATGTGACTTCAAATAAAACAAGGGCGGCTTCCAATTTTATTGCAAGCTCATTTAAAGTGTCATTGCCCTTGGCTGTCAATATTGTTGCTTTAATTTCACGTATCAGCACATCCAGCAAAGCGCCATTATTTCCAGCAACCTTTCGGTTCAGAAAATCCATAGCCTGAATACCGTTTGAACCTTCATAAATGGAGGCAATTTTACAATCTCTTACCATCTGCTCCACAGGATACTCTCTGGTATACCCATACCCTCCAAATATCTGCATGGCCTCAACACAGACATCAAATCCTTTTTCACTGGAATAGGCTTTTACCACGGGTGTTAAAATTTCCACCAGATTTGAATAGTCTTTGGCCTCTTGCTTATCTGTTGCCGTCTCTTTTTTATCAAAACAATAGGCAACATAATAAATCAGGCTTCTAATACCCTCTACATAGGATTTCATCTTTAAGAGCATCCGTTTCACATCAGGGTGAGCGATAATCGGTACCTGGCCTGCACCATGGTCAGCAAGTTTTTCAATACTGCGACCCTGGAGCCTTTGCTTTGCATAATCAAGGGCATGCAGATAGGCCAGATTGGCACTTGCAAAAGCCTGGGTACCAACCTCCAGCCTCACTTCATTCATCATGTGAAACATGATTTGCATGCCCCTATTGGGAGTACCCAGCAAAAACCCCCGGCACTTGCCTTTGCTGCCAAGGGACAAAGAACAGGTTGGACTGCCATGGATTCCCATTTTTTCTTCAACCCCTGTACATACCACATCATTTAATTCACCGAATGTTCCATCTTTGTTAACCCAGATTTTGGGAACAATAAACAGGGAAATACCCTTGGTTCCTGCAGGAGCACCTTCAATTCTGGCAAGTACGGGATGAATAATATTTTCAGTAAGATTCTGTTCCCCATTTGTAATAAAAATTTTACTGCCCGTAATTTCATAGGTGCCATCATCCAGTTTTTTTGCCGAGGTTGTCAATGCCCCGACATCTGATCCGGCGTTGGGTTCCGTCAACAGCATTGTTCCTCCCCAGACACCCGTATAGAGTTTTTCCAAAAACAAATCTTTTTGTTCCTTTGTCCCAAAAAGATCAATCATTTTTCCGGCACCATGGCTGAGAATGGGATATGTTGTTAAAACATAATTTGCACTGGTAATATATTCTAAGGCTGCCTGGGCAATACTAAATGGAAGCCCCTGTCCGCCATATTCAGGGTTTTCAGTTAAAGCACACCATTCACCTTCCACCAGAAGTCTGTGGGGTTTTCTCAAACATTCCGGCACTTTGACCATACCATTTTCAAAAACAACGCCATCTTTATCGCATTGAGTATAGGTTGGAAATATTTCTTTAACGGCCAGGTTTTTAGCTTCTTTTATCACCATATCAAACATTTTTTTATTAAATGCCTGGTATTTAGATGATTTTAAAAATGTATCAACCTGGAATTGTTCATAAAGGACAAAATCAATATCTCTTTGATCGCTAAGTTTTGGGGCCATTCTGCACCTCTTGTATGTATTAATATTTAGTGTTTGGACGAAAACTCACCCATCTGCTGCGTTGCTTCAAAATTATGAAATCCTCATGTACAGCAGTACACTCCGGTTTCAGAATTTCTTGCGCCTTGCATATGGGCAACTTTTCGCCCAAACACGGGGTTTTTTCTTCAGACACTATTTAGGTAAGTGAAATTTACTTATCCGGAATAAACATGTCAAGAGAAAAACAACTATGGATCAATCATGTGAACAGTGTTTATAAAAATAGATGTAAAAAGCCACTTCTGAGTATCAGGTCTTAAGACAATGTACTATAATTTAACTAATGGAGTTTTCTTTTGTTTTTTCTTAAAATTTTCATTTCCAGTGGCCAGGAGACTTTCGATGGTGATTTCATCGAGACGATTAAACATTGCACGGCCGGCCTCAATCCAGACCCATCTGGACAGACACTCTCCTGCCCCGTTGCAGGCTCCACAGACCTGTTTCCCCTGCTCTGCACAATCTATAATGACCATAGATTCCTCTAAGATCCTAACAATTTGCCCAATGGATATTTTATCTGGAGATTTAGCAAGCCTGTGCCCGCCAAGCTGGCCTCTATAGCTTTCTAGGATTCCTGCTTTTTTCAGTTTGCTCGTGATCTGTTCCAGGTATTTTAATGAAATATTCTGCCGACTTGCAACATCACTCAACGGCACTGGTTTTTCTTTGCCGTAAGTTGCAATATCAAGGAGAAGCCTTGTTCCATACCTGCTTTTGGTTGTTACCCGCATAACCTCTCCTCAAACAATCAAAAATCCCTATTCCTCTTCCTCCACAGGACGTAAATGCTCCGGAATAATAAGCATTTTTATAATCAGTGGCTTTAAAAATGACCATCTGATACCAATCTCAAATTCTTCTTCCAGGTCGCGGATAGCATCCCAGCAGTTATGACAGGGTGAAATTACAAGTTTTGCTCCTGTTGCAAGGATCTGATCTCTTTTGACTTTAAGACCTATATTTCTTTGTTTTCTAAAGTATCCAATGCCATTAAAACCGCCGCCGCCGCCGCAACAAAAATTATGTTCCTTATTAGGCGACATGTCTATAAAATAACCCGGTTCTACAATATAGGATATGATTTCTCTTGCAGTCTCTCTTAATCCATGGTTTCTGACATAGTTGCATGAATCCTGCAGTGTAACGGGTTCTTTAATTCTCTTGGCAGGGTCTATTTTCAGTTTACCCGTCCTTAACGCCTCTGCAAGCCATTCAATATAATGAATGGATTCAACAGGCGGTCTGCCGCTTTTTCTACCGGCCCAGTAAGGTCCTTCAACAACAGTTGCTCTGTGGGCATGGCCGCATTCAGTCCCGATCATTCTTTTTGGTCTTAAGCGTTCCATGGCATCATAGACACTTTCCACCTGCATTTTACAGGCTGCCCAGTCCCCTGCAAACATTGCAAGACTTGTCAATTCCCATCCTTTTGACGGAACAGTCCAACTTTCCCCGGCAAGATGGTAGAGGATAGCAGCTTCAGCCAGATCTTCAGGATAATGTTTTGCCTCTCTGGCATTAACCGTGTACATGATATCTGCATCTTCCACATCCACGGGTACGGTCAAGCCGGGATAATCTTCTTCATACTCTTCCACCATCCACTCAAAGGTATCAATATAATCTTCACTGGTTATGTCCATCTGGGCATTATAAACCCTGTGCATACCGGCTCCGATTTTCATTTCCCAGGGCACAAATCCCTGCTGGTATAAAAGACCGCGAAGATACCCGAACATAATTCCCGTATCAATTCCATGGGGACAATAGGTCCCACAACGATTGCAGCAGGTACACTGAGCCCATGCAACTTCCATTGCATGAAGCATAAATTTATTATCAACCTTGCCTTTTCTTTTTATGATTTCACCAAGAGTTGACTGAATCTTAAAGGCTGGAACCTGTTTGGGATCTCTGTCATTGGCAAGATACAAAAAACAGCTGTCGGCACACATACCGCAATGGGCGCAGATTTCAAGCCATGTTCGGATACGTGTTTTACAGGTATTCTGGATTGTTTTCCATAAAAGATCAGAATCAATTTCCAAACTTTTCATTTCTTCATAATATGTTTTACCGCTCTGATCGGCAAGAAGGGTTGTGATACCTTCTGCTGTGTCAACGGGTTTTTTATTACATAATGTTCCTTCTGGCATGGATTATCTCCTTAAAAGCTGGTTTAAATGTTACTACCAGGCCATTTTACTTCCTTTTAGTCCACCTCGTTTGATTCCAAAATCCATTCCAAGCTGTGCCCTTGAAGCAAAAAATAAAAATACATGGGAAAGCTTGGTAAAGGGTATGGCAAAGAGAACGATTTCACCTGTAAGAATATGGGCGGTCAACCAAAATGAATAATCACCCACCTGATAACGGGCAAGCATCCCTGTAATAAAAGGCGCCATGGAAATCAACAGGATACCCCAGTCTTTTCTATCCGTTAGAATTCTTACTTCAGGAAGAACAAGTCTTCGCAAAATTAGAAAAAACAAACTTATTACAGCTATCCATGTCAAATAATCCGCAACGGGTGTGCTAAGATTAAAAAACAAAGAAAACCCCAGCTTTTCTTTTAAAAACACATTATGGCCGATAAGAAAAAGCGGTAGGAGAACGGCTCCTAAATGAAATCCGAAAAATGCTGCCGCCATGACAGGTTGTGCTCTCCAGCCATAGGTACCATAAGGTATAAGCCATTTGTAAATAGATCTTACAGCTCCTCTAAAACCCAT
>Ga0209045_1002023_pt1 | contig 15827 bp, 13 predicted proteins | sample SaaInlLV_10m_DNA_4_FD_184664 | JGI IMG/M metagenome (GOLD analysis project Ga0209045, IMG submission 184664) | Marine microbial communities from expanding oxygen minimum zones in the Saanich Inlet - Saanich Inlet SI072_LV_200m_DNA (SPAdes) (version 2) | ecosystem: Environmental > Aquatic >...
CATTGCTCGGAGCCGTGGGAGCTTCCTCAGGGCGCATGGGGGATCCTCGTTCAGAGCCACGGGGGCTGTCTCCGGGAGGTGTGATGCTGATATTGTTCTGCTGAGGTGCATTACCACCTTTCACAACGAGATTCAGTGGTCCCACCTGACTGATACAGCGGCGGATCGAAATCGTGCTCGTGATACGGTCGGCCTGGGTCTCGGAGACCGCAAGCAAGCGCGCGACGAGCCCCTCATCGGATATGGACTTGTCGTCATGATTCAGCAGAATCCCCAGCTCTCCATCAGCCCGCTTCTTGTACTGAAGCGCGGTTGCGAGAACGTCTGTGAGAATCATGTTCTCAGCCGACTCGCGTGCGCTTTGGTCGGCGCTGCAAAGCTTGGTCAGCAACTGGGGCCCGCCTGACGCGTAGAAAAGCTGGCTCTGGGCGTTGCCACAGCCAGGAACGGGGGCCGGGCCTGTAAGGACCCTAGCCCAAGGGGGGAGCTCTCTACGGAATGCGGCATCTCGATCCTGCAGGAAAAGGAGCGTCTCTGCCTTGGAGGAGGTTTTGCCTCCAGGATCTCGAGGAGCCGGGCTCTTCGGACGCTCTACGGAGTCCGGGCAGGAGTTGTCACCGGCCGCGCCTTCCGTTGTGTTGAGAGGATTGGTATTGCTGGGAGGGCAGTCTGGTTGACCTTGCTTCGGGTCGGTCATGTTCTCATTCTCCTTGTGAACTCTCTTCGTGAGGTGAATCGCCGGGCAGGCTTCTGCCGCGCCCAATGCTGTCGTCCTTGGTTCCCGGTCGGTGCGGTTCTGTATGTGGAGGATCACCGGGCCCCGCCTCGTCGAGACTGGACTGGACATCCTCAACTTTCGTCTGGACGTCAGGGAGGATCGGCGGAGGCACATCGGCAGTGAGGCGTTTGATGTCCGTCGTGCCGACGGACCGATGTGTTGCAGCGCCCCCCTCGTTGGGATTCCCACCGTGGGTGCGGCTGAAGTCCCGGCCCGCGTCACTCGCAGAGCCGTACAGCGCGACCTCCTGAGGTATCAGGAGAAGCCCGAAGCGTACTCCCAGGCACGCCATGCGTTGAGTCGGACTGCTGCTTGCCTGGGAAACGGGTGATGCCTCGGAGTTCATGTCTCCACAGGCCACATCACATACCACACAGGGCTCGCCCATGCAGTCTTCTGCCATGACGAGGTCGTCGTGGATCAAGGCTGGGATGCGTTCTATGCCGCAGTACCCCCACGGCGGGACCTCGTGCGTTTTCGTGTACGTTCTTGATTCGTCGAGGAAAGGCGGCCCCAGGCAACCGTCGAGGGCGGCCGGCACGGAGAGCAACCACCTTCTGCAATCAGGAGTCGCCTCCTCCGAGCGGGACGCACACGTATGGCAGACGGCGGGGCGTGAAGCAACCGTGCCGTCAACCAGCGTATCTACTCCCTCAAAACAGAAATCCATCGTCGTGCTCCTCTTATGCCAGTGTTGCCAATCCGGTGAAAACGGAGCAGCACATCCGTGCCTAGGCCGTTGTGCTGCCTCCGGCGGGCATCAGCCCAACCTGTACATCGACTGCCAGTACCTCGGCAACCGGAGGAGATTTCGGTCCTTGTCGAGTGCTGCAGTTCTCGTCGTGATCACAATCCGCATCACCATGCGGTCACCGGCATCTCGCGGGCCGCCTGGCTCGTATTGTGCTGAAAGCTGAGAATAGGACACCATCGTTACCTCCAAATGCTCTGTTGCGTACAGACGTTGTTAGGCCGTCCTTGCTGGGTTGCTTGGGTGATTGGTCAAGCAGTTTGTCTGTGCCGCTTCAAACCTGGTCTGTGCCAGTTCACGTGCCATTCGTGTTCCATACCTAGCAAGGGACTCGCCGAGATGGAACATCCTAGTAGACAAAGCGTTAGGGAGGGACTCTTTTCCTTTGCGTTCCACTTGTGCCAGTAATCTTGAGGGCGGGTACCATCCCCTATTCTGGGGGATGATCGATTGACTTCCCCTGGAGGGTTTGCCAAGACATATGCCTTCTCTTTGGAACAACTGGAACAACTGGAACAGGTATATATAACTAACTGAATATGGGGCTGTTATGGAGTTCCACTCTGGAGCCACTTGTGCCAGTCTGCTGCAGCAGCAGGGGCTGAAGCACCCTCCCCAGTCACCGTGTGGCATCGGGGTGCGCCTACGGCACCAACCGGAGGAGCGCTGGGCGCCGCCGCAGTCAGTCGAGTGCTTGATCAGCATCGTCATGCCTCCCCCTCCGGCTCCATCAGGCGAATGTGGTAACAGCGGATTCGGCGGTCGCCCCCGATCGTGACGTTGTGGGTAAGACGACTTCCGTCAGTGATCAGAAGACCACGGCTACGCAACTCACGGAGGACGACCTTCGGATCGAAACGGTGGAACGAAAGCACCCCGTCCAGCACTTTTGGTATCACCGCGATCGACTGTGTGCCATCAGGTAAATCGACGACGCTGCCGTACGTCTGGCCTGATCCCCCGTGGTTCACGAAGAGCGTGTGCCTGAATCCGCAGGCAGGCTCGTGGAAGCGACTCCGGTTTTCCTCGAACCAGTCGACGATGAACTCGTAAGCCCTCTTGCCAAGGGGTGCTTCAGGGAGGAACTCATTGCAGTACGTCTGCCAGAATCTTCCCACACGCTCGCCCGGGTCGCCCTTGACTCTCCGGTCGGTCACACAAACTATCGACCTTCCCACACGCTCGCCCGGGTCGCCCAGCAACCAGACAACTTCGTGTAGAACCATGCCCCCGAGGGTAATCAGCGCGAACGTGCTGGCGGCTCGCTTGGCAATGTTGCCTGTTACGCTGGCCATCAGCTCGGATTCGAGCTTGCGGAACTGCTCCGTGAGAGCAGCCCGTGCCGTATCGCTCAGCCCCGCCAAGTGTTCTGCCACCGCACGCCCGACATGTCCGTAGTTGCGCTCGCAGATTCGCTCGATGTCGAGCGCCAGTTGAGCCTGATCTGCGCCGATCGGCGTTTCCGTAATCGACACGAGCCTCGCCCTGACCCCAGCCTTGCGGGAGCATGAATCCAGGCTTACTTCGCCGGTGCTCAGGATGACGCAGTTGAAGGACTTACGGATGGTGAGACCGCCCGGTTTGCCGCGCCCTTTCTCCGTGCCATTGGCCAATGTGTAAAAGGTCTGCTCCAGAGCCGGGAGAAACTCACTGCTGAGGTCGTCCAGGAAGACAGGGAGATCTGGCGTAAGTGCTGCCCGGCGTTCGTGGGACACGGCCGTCTGGCGCCAGGGGTTGACCAACCCGGTCTTGCCGTCTCCACCCGGCTTCCCGAACGCACTCGCCACGAGCTTGAGGGCCAGCGTTTTGCCGGTGGACGTTTCGCCCACGAATTCGAGGAACAGGACTCGGGTGAAACCCACGAGTTTCTGCAGCATGGCGCCGATGGCTAAGTAGAGGGCAATCCAGACCGGCGCCATGTCTGGGAGTCGCCCCAGCAGGGACAGCCACTCTTCCTGGCTCCCGGCTTGCCCAAAGGCCTCCAGGGCTTGCTGTTCTCCCTCGGTCTGCGCCTGCACGGTGAGTCGGTCTGGCTCCGGCCCGATGACAGTCGTGCCCAACGCGAAGTGCTTCCCATCGTCCAGCCAGCCTGCTTGAGCCGAAGACTTCCGTACGGGGATCAGTTCCCGGTTGAGGGAGATATACTGTGCGAAGTACTCGATATAGGCCGTGGCCGTGATGGAAGTGGCTTCCAGGCCGAATGGGGCGAGCCCCATGATGATCTCCCGCCGATCCGCAAGCGTCTCCGCTTTGACTGTCACCGGCTTCCAGACCCCGTCGACGAACATGGCCACTTCGATGTGTCTCCTGCCGTCGTGCCCTTCGAGTATTCCCGAGATGATGGCGGGACGGCCGATGACTTTGTCTCCGAAGTACAGCATCCCATCGTCGAGCATGGCGTCGGGAGGCAGCAATGCATCAGCATGTGTCGGTGCATCTGGGAGAAACTCCTTGACACGTCGTGCTGTGCTTTCTTTGGTTTTGTCTACTTCGATATCCTTGGTGGTATCCATGGTGCTCTATCCTCCAGGGCGAGTGCCCTCTGCAGTTGCTGATATGCGGCTCAGCCGACGCGATCCAGCGCCGACGCTGCCGTCCGTTCCCAATAGTCGATTCGGCCGACCTTGTCCGTCCGTTCGCCGTTACGCTTGAGCCGTTGGTGCCGCGCAACGTGAACGGTCTGTCGGATCGTGAAGCCGAGTTTGAAGAGTATGCACATGAGTACGAAATCTTGCTCGGACTCCGACGCGCAGGAGAGTTCGGTGCAAAGAACGGTATTGCGAACACGACGACTGACACGGGCGTATCTGCGGAGCAGCGAATACACGCGGTCATGTTCGTCCTGATTGAGGTCCTCGCCTAACTCGAATTCGCCGTCCAGGACCGCGTCAGACGTTGCGGGAAGCGCAGCGATGTCCTCAACGGCGACCCGAGAGTCCAGGTGGACCTCGATGATCTCACAAGCCACGGGATTGCTAGCGTCCTTACGGTTGAGGGTGCCGGGCAATCGCATGATCCGAGCAGGATCAATGATGTGATCACCGCGCAGGTTCTCAGCGAGCCACCTTTGCCGTTGGCGATAGGCGGCCCTGTCACCGTCCTCGCTGAAGCGCCATGGTCCCGTTAAAAAGAGGTACACGTGGAAGCCATGGCCGCTCTGGACGAGGATCGTCGGCTCGAGCCCCAACTCCCTCAGGCGTTCGCGGATGAAGCGTTCGCACGCGCTCGGAGAAGGAAAGCTCTTGGCGTCAACGTCCACGACAAAGCTCGAGACGGCCACGACATCATCGTCACGTCCGCGGCCCGTCGCTGGCCGGCTTTCGAGCAATCCTAGGCCGAAGAACACACCGGTTGCGTCGCCACCAATGTCGTTAACCCCTTGTAGGAGCTCATGGCGTGCTTGAGGCTCACCCACTGGATAGTGGTAGACCAAGGGCGATCTGTCCCGCCGCAGCAAGAAGATCGACCTGCATTCCGATCCCCTCGCAGAAGACCGGAGCGGCGCATCGAGACGCTCCAGGAATTCCTCGGCGATCTCGACATCAACCCTTTGGAGAGAGATCACGGGCTGGGCCTTGGGGCACTTGCCCGTGCGTCCGTGGGCCAGTATGTTACTGGTAAGCTGTTCGTTTTGGTGCTGGCCTCGGGCGGCGGTAACGCCCGGGGCCGGTCCCGTCTTACATCTGCTCGCTCTCACTATCTGCCTCCTGTTGTGTAGTGTGCTGCGTTTTCCTCGTCTCGACGTCGGTCACACAGCTTGTGATCTGTATCGCCATCAGCTGTTCTTCTGCATGCGCTGTCTGGTGGGGCTCAGTTGGTGCGGTCCGCCCGTTTTCCACTTAGCCGATGATTCATCGACGCCTGATCTCCGGCTCCAGCCCGACCGCCAGCCGTTCAAGGGCGGCGGCACAATCGTCAAGGCAATACACGCGGCGTCCTTGGCGACACCCACCGGCGAACTTCACGGTCCGAATCGTTCCATTCTCAGCCCATTCCTTGATTTGTTCCCGGGAAACCCCGAATTCGCTACAAATCTTCTGCCTGATGCCCCAACGGTTGCTTGGGTGACTGCTTTTCCTTGCCATGTCTGCGTGTCTCCTTGTTCTTTGGGCCATGATCGTTCACTACCACCCGTGGCAGTGGCTATGGCAGTAATTTGCTGGTCAAAATTGACTCTCAGGTTCAGTCAGAAACGGCAGAGGAAGGCGTCGACTCCGCGCTGCAGAGCCTCGACCAGGCTTTTCTTGAGCACGGACAAGAAAAAGGTGCAGCAGATGTGGATGGTCGGCTTGGCGCCTCCGTCAGTTTTGACTGGTTAGGAGGAGACGAGGGGAGATGACAGGGAGAAGCGTCATCGGGCAGCCGCTGGACTTAGGCTTTCTCTTGTGTAGCGAAGCGAATCTCGGACTGCCGGGAAGTCGATCTCTGAGTACTGCTTTCCTGGGAGGGCAGTGGCGCCAGAGCAACAGCGCGACATTGTCCAGAGCCCCTGGGCAGACACAGGAACTCAGCGTCCCAGAATGGTGAGTTCGGGACATACAGAAGAGACGGAGGAGTGCGGAAGGCAAGACTTGCTGTAGTCCCACAAGGGAAGGGCCACTCAGAGGGACAGCCGAGTGGGCTGGCGCACTCGCGCGGAATCCCTCAAACCATGCCGGGGTGCTGACGAAACAGGCGCTACGTCGTATGTCCCCCGAAGAACATAGGTACGCTTGGAGGCGCGCCAAGATACCATTATGATCAATGGTGGGTAATATTGGACAGGCAACCAGCCATCCAGAAGCTCATGGAGAACGGCACAGCTGGCAGGACAAGAACGGCTATGCGCAGGTCGCGCATGGGGTCAAGCTCTGGAATAGCCATGCCAAAGAGGCCAGGGGCTCATGTTGGCTTCCACTCATGGCGCCATCATGCAGTGACGCAGATGGCCAATGCTGGAACTGCCGAGATCGATCGAGTGCGCATCGCTGGACATTCCGTGACCGGCGCACACGCCATATGCACCGCCGAGGATCTCTAGCGCCATAGCGAGGCCGTGGACCGGATACCATGAGCACTGAGCCTATCGAACATCGGGTGGAGAGATTTGGAGAGCTTCAGGGAGTCGGCTCCATCGACTTCGATGTGCTGATCTGCGGCCCGGAGATGCTCAGCGATGATGCGGACAAGAGCTTGCCCTGGCTGCCAAATCCGGCCGAAGCGAACCGTGTGTTGTGGGCTGACTTCTTTGGACCTGCCTACGCATACCGGTGCGTTCCCTGGTCAAATTGCCGTGATGCCCGCCCTGGCTTCGTCGTGGAAAATGTCCCCGCCAAACCGATTCCGAGCCCCGCCCCCCCTGTACCTTTGCCCCATTTCAGAACGGAGGCCGAGCAGCTCCGAGCGGTCTATGCGAGAATCGCGGCGGGAGACGCTGTTCTCCTCCAGGCGGAGTCGAAGCCATTGGCGGGGCTCTGGTTTGTCGCAGCATTCCTAGGCGGAGCAGTGAGCTATTCGCGACATCACCTCAATGAAGACACTTGGCGTGACGATACGCTCTTCGCGTGCTTCAGCTGCCCGGGGTTCAGTCCGGTGGAGCACAGGAGGTGGGAACTCTGCGACGAAGAGGCCGAGCCGTACACTTGTCACTCACAGGACGAACAAGAGCATTGGGACCATCTGGGGCGCTTTTTCTATTACGGCGATCAGCAATGGCCCGTCTATTGTAGTAGTTCCCCCTTCCCCGTCAGCGTGGAAAGCGGCTTGCCAGTGAAGGGCTGTCGAGTTGTGCAAAGGGGGTATGTGAGAGATGTCGTGACTTGGCACCGCAAATTCTCAACCGAGGGGACGGCCTGGCAGCGATTCCCTGTTTACTATGATCACCAAGGGCCATGGCCCCCTCCCATCCCCCCGTATGACCCGGACGACCCGGCGCAAATGCCCATTCCCGCGCGGAAGATCCACCTGCCGTCCCTCCTCTGGGAGAGGAAGCACCTCGACTCGGCCTTCGCTCCTGCGGAGAACTTCCAGATTCTCGCCACGCTTGGGCCCAACAAACCGATATGCTTCGCTCAACGGATTGGGAAAGGCGCTGTTGTTGTGTGTCCTTCCGCATTGCGGGAAAGTGTGCTTGATTTCGTCAGGAACGTGTGGCTAAGCGCGCAGTCGGAGTCTCACCAGGCTGTTCCCTTTTGGGATTGCCTGGCAGCTGGGCCGCCGCCAGTGGCCGGGGCTGGCTCCCCGGCGAGCGGGGCAGAAGGTGCTGGGACGGACAACACAACAGCCGCGGCTAGGTCTTTCGAGGTAAAGAGGGCCCTAACCATCTCAATCACTTCGCGGAAACGCTTCTCAGTGCAACTAGAGCCGCGCGGAGAGAAGTTCCACATCCCGATGGAGCGAGTCTTTGGCAAGACATGGCGGGAACGCGCGCTCCGGAGCAGCCCAACCGCAAGAACAAAGCTGTTCTGGGAAGTGGTCGAGCAAGCACTGAATAACAGAGCGGACACGGCGAAGAGGATGTGGTGGGTGGTGAAAGAAGGCGAGGAGTACGCGAGCCTGAAGACGTCCTGCTCTGACCTAAAATCGGGAATTGAGGACTGGTTCAAGGACGAAAAGGGCTTACTCCTTCAGGGCTTACCTTCTGTCATAGCCGCCAAGCATAGCTCCGACGGAGGTGGCCGTTTCCGGGCCAATTTCGAGCTGGGCGAGTTCGCTGACAGGACGCTTGATGAGTTTGTCAACGGCTTGGAACGCGATCTCTCCTGAGGCACACTTAACTGACTGGGCCACTCCTTGGAGGGTGACCAGACCTTGGGCCGCTACGGCAACCTGCTAAAGCCCCCCGCAGTTGCTTTTGAGGCCGTGAAGCTACTCGACCTTGGCTTCGATCTCGACAAGCTGCGACGGAAGTGGAAGTAGGCGACGGGGTGTCCCACGACAGGCACTCCTTCCCGCGCACTTATGCCCCGTAATCCCTGGAATCGGGGTTGCATCAGCCCGCCCTCGCCGGGCCTCGCCTGGATGACCTTAATTCTTCCCCAATGAGGAGACGCACGATTCAGGAGGTGGCCGGCGTGCTCATCTTCCTGCTGTTAATCTCCCCGTCCATAGTCGTGGTCGTGAGTACCACCGAGCTGAGTTTCTGGGCGCTCTTCCTTCTCCCGCTCTTGGTTCTCGTCTCAATGTCCGCCTGTTTTCTATGGGCACGCCGTCATTCCCGCCATTTGTCTTCATCAACTGCACCTACTCAGCCAGGTAGCGCTGCATCAACGACGTCCTCCCCTAGGTCCTGTGCCCGAGCAGTACCCCCAGCTGACCTCCTCCCCAGCAGGCCCCATGCCTGAGCTCAAGCAGCTCCGGCATCCTCGGGGGGATTCTGCTGGGTTGCGTCGGCGCGGGGGTGTCCTTCCTCGCTCTTCCCCGTGCCATTCTCAGGTCGGCGTGTCAACGTTCACGGCAATGGGTTATGTTTCCGGTTGTGTCGTTCGTGAAACGTTGACGTTAAGATTGTCCTGAGGAGGAAAAGGGACGGCTTCTGAATGTGGAAAAGCGCACCCTCGTCCAGTATCTCCTGCGCGTTGTTGTCCAGACTGTAGCCCGTGGCCAAGATGGCCTTAACATCGGGGTTAATCTTGCGCATGGCCACGAACGTGTCGCGACCATTCATCACTGGCATGTTCATGTCCAAGATCACGAGGTCGATATGCTCCCATGACTTTGCGTAGTATTCGACGGCTTCACCACCGTCCTTGGCGGTGACCACTTTGTAGCCCTTGCCACGCAACAGGGCGGCAGTGCTTTCTTTCACGCTCTTCTCGTCATCCACGATGAGAATCCTTGCACTACCCTTCACTTTCGCTGACGTACCCCCCGCCTCTGCCGCTTCCTGCGCTTCTTGTTGTGACTGGGGCAAGTAGACCGTCACGGTCGTGCCTTGCCCGACTTTGCTGTCCACCTCAATGGCACCGTGATGGTTGACGACGGGACGTAAACGGAGGCCAGGCCCATGCCCGTACCTTTGCCTTCCTCCTTCGTCGTGAAGAACGGCTCGAACACCTTTGCCCGCGTCTCTGCGTCCATACCAGTACCGGAGTCGGTTACTTCTGATTCGCAGGTAGTCGCCCGGCACGATGTCAAACGTGCTCTTGTTACAGTGCTGTTCATCCAGCGTGACGGTCTTGGTCGCGAACACAAGCTCACCACCATCGGGCATGGCATCGCGGGCATTAAGGCCAAGATTCAGCAGTACGTTCTGAAGCTGGCTCCATCATGAACCTGAAATCCACCCACAGAATTCTCTGAAGCGCCACTTTTTTTGCGTTCGATGTTTGACTTGGGGGTGCTGTTGCACCAATTTGTGCCGTTCAGTGGTCCTGCCACACTGGAATTGCTGCCGTTGGGACGGCGGCTAGCGACGGCAGGCTTTGGGTGGGAATTGACGGGGTGAGTCTCTCGGGTTTGTTTGCCCTGTCCATGGTTATATTGCTGTCTGCTTCTACACTTGTGTGACATGTTGGGATCTTGCGGGGCTCTTGGGAGGTCTTCTTGCTGTGCCGATACGCACGTTTAGTCTCCTGGAGGCCCTTTGCGTGCGAGGATTTGCTTGTTGGTGGATTGTCCTCGTTTCCGGTGGAGTTCGTGTCTTGATTAGGAGGAAGAATGGATATGCAACGGCTACGCTTCGGGGTGCGCTCGTGGGTGATCGGACTCTTCACCATTGCCGGTCTGGTGTTGATTGGGCAAGGGCCTTCACAGGCCGGACTGCTTGGTGGTGGGGACGGTGCTCTTGTTCGTGACGCAGAGCGCGAACTCCAGGGGAAAGAGCGTGACCTCCTGAACAAGCGGAAGGATGTTATCGAGGCCGAGAAACGAATCCAAGAGGCTGAGGCGACGCAGGCCACTGCCAGGCAACGTTTGGTGGAGTGCCAGAAGGGGAACACTGAGGGCGGAGAAGCTGGACCTGATGAGAGCGTCTCAAAGGGGATCCGGAAGCTCCGAGAATCCCTCGCGCAGGCTCAGGCTGACGCCCTGGCTGCCAAGGAAGCGGCCGTTGCTGCTGCGACTCGCCGCGATGGTGCACAGCGTGCTTTGGCAGACCAGCAGAAGCGCGTCGGAATGGCCAGGCAGGCTGTCAAGCTTGAAGAAGAGCGCAAGCATCCGGCCGCTCAGGATGAAGTCGATGTCAAGGCGAAAGGGGAGTCCTTGCGTCTGGCGGAGAGCCAGCTTGCTGAAGCATCAAGGCAGCTTGCCAGCAAGCAAGAGGCACTCATAGCTACTCAGGCTGCCCAAAAGAAGAGCGCAGCGCGCTGGGCGAAACAGGCATCAGAGAGCCTAGCGAGTGCCGCGTATGGACGCAAGCAGGTGGCGGCAGAGCTGGCAGAGCTCAAGGCTGCTGTTCCAGCGGCGCTGAAGCGGCGTGAGGCCGCGGCGGCCCGGTACGAAGCAGTCAAGGTCGAGTTGCAGGACACGTGGACGAAAGCGAATTCGGGGGACCGACAGGCAAGCAAGAATCTCAAGAAGCTGAGGAAGGGGGCCGTGAAGGCGGCGGGGGACGCTGCAGAAGCACGAGTGTCGAGCGCTGATTTGGAGAAGCGGATCCAAGCGCTTGAGGAGCTCGATGCGGAACTCCGGCGAATCGATGCTGCTGCTGGCGGACGAGTCACTGCCAGACCGGGGAGTGGGGAGAGCGAACAGTCTTTGGCTCAGAAGGCCTTGGTCGCCGCGGAGAGGGACGTCGAGGTGGCCCAGACGACGCTGAGGTCGCGCGAAGAAACCGTGGCTGCGGCCCGCACGGAATTGGCAACAGCGAAAGCCGGTGTTGCTCCAGGGATGTCTTCCGGATTCCAGGCTGCGAAGATGGCACTGGCCGATGCCGAGAAGGCACTAAAGGCTCTCGAGAAGCAGGCCGCACAGGCGCGCGAGCAGGCGGAGGACGGGACGGAAGCGGTTGCGGCCGCCGAGGAGCGCGAACGACGCCTGGAGGCCAAACTCAAGAAGGAAGAGGAGAAGGGCCGGCCGGTCAGCAAAGCGGCCAAGGCCCTCGCGGAAGCCCAACACGAGGTGGAGGAAGCCCAGCTTGCGGTGCAGACGGCACGCACGGCAGCCGCCGCTGCAAAGTCAGCGGCGGTCCTAGCTGAGAAGGACGTGACACAGGCCCGCGCGGCAGTCGCCGAAGCCCGGGTGGAACAGGAGCGTATGGCGCGCCAAGAAGCAGATGCCGAGAGACGGGCCGCTGCGATCAAGGAGCAGGAGAAGCGCGTTGCCGAGGCCAAGGCCGAAGCCTTCGCGTTGCAGGAAGAGGTCGCGGATGCCATGGCTGCTCGCGACAAGGCCCAGAAGGTCTTGGACAAATTGCTAGCCAAGCAGCAGGAGGAACGGGCGGAAACGAAGGCAGAATTCACCTCTACGCTCGACGAGGCCCGGTCCGAGGCCGCGGAAGCTGCAGCGGCTCGGCAGGCAGCCGAAGCAGAACTGGCAGCCGCGCGTCGCGCAGTGGCTGACAGCCAAAAGGCTGCTGCAGAAGCCGCAAGGAGCCTGGAGGCCGGAGCAGGCGCAGTGCAGCAGGCAGAAGAGGCGGAGAAGGCTGCCAAGCAGGCTTCTGAGGCGACTTCCTCACTGGCTGACGAGCTTAAAGCCGCACAGACCCAACTGTCGAAGTTCGCAAAGGGCGTCAAGCGCGCGCGTGATAATGATGAGGACGCGAAGGAGCGTGTTAGCGAACTGCAGGCCAAGCCGGTTGCTGCAGAAGAGGATGCGAAGCGGCAGAAGTTGGGCAAGGCTTTTCTCGAGGCCGGGACCGACGCGCAGGAGGCGAAGCAGGCTCTCGCGATTGCGGAGGCCAGATATGCTGCCGCCGAACGACAGGTGCAGGAACGGCAGGCTGCACTTGACGCGGCGAAACGTCAGGCCCAAGGCGTTGAGGCCGCCCTGGACAGTCTCAATGATAAGACCCCGTCTTTGAGAGCTCTGACGGCAGCGGCTGCGAAGGCCCAGAGGCAGCTTGCCCGGTCCCAGAAGGCACTGGTACAGGCTGAAGAAGCTGTAGCGGAGGCCAAGGCTGAAGAGGCCGCGACTCGGCAGCAGGTCGCCGAACTGGCCAAAGGCGCCGGCGGCGGAGTTGCTGCGGGGCCGTCACCGAAGTTGAGGCAAGCCATCGAGCAGGCGCAGGCCGATGTGGCGGAGCGGGAAGGAGCTCTAACAGCCTCCAAGGCGCAGCTTGAGTCGGCGAAGCAGATTGCGGCGTCGGAAATCGCCCGACCTGCGGTCGAGCTCGTCCCGAGTCCTGCTGTGGTCGAACAGCCAACCGTGCCAAGCAAGCTGTCGACCAGACCTGACGTTGCCAGCTCCGGGCCGGAGAAGCAGACTCCCCCTGGGAAGACATTTGTCGTCAAAGAGGTTGTCTTTACGGGTGATCTTGAGTTCTGGGAGTCGCTTGAGAGCAGTGAAGCCGCCTATACATCCCTGAAAGACCAGTTTGTCGCCGAGATCGTGGGGAGTCAGCTGTCTCTCAGGTCGCTGAACGATGCCTGCAAGACCTTCACCGAGGCTGAGCTGCACAAAAAAAGGAACTTCTGGCTCGCTTATCTCGCCCCCAAATCGAGACGCATCGAGGACTACCGTTCGGACGGAAAGCTGACGATCGAGGTCCGAACTGGGACGTTCGGTGAGGTAACGTTCTACAACAGCTCTGGCACATTAAAGGATAAGGATGAGGAAGAAGTCAAGGAGCCGTTCAGTGGAACCTACTTCAGTGAGAAGCAGATCCGCAAGCGACTCACCATGGAACCGGGAACACCATTCGACTATGGGAGATTCCACAGCGACACGTTCACCATCAACTCAATGCCCGACTTGACCCTCGACGGCCGTCTGAAGGTTGTTCAGCAGGAGGATGGGGCGAGGCGAGTCGATACTGATTACTATGTGAATGAGAAGATCCCTCTTCATGCGACAGTGTTAGTTGACAACACGGGAACGGAAGCAACCGGCGAGTGGCGTTCGGCCATAACCACCCAGTATCTGAACCTTACGCGCCACTATGATGTATTGTCGCTTGATGCCTCCGTTGCCCTTGACGGGTCCGTTTATTCTGGGGCCGGCAGCTATTTTCTCCCGTTCAAGTTTTTGGGGCGGGACATGTCTGTTACTGGCTTTGGGGGTTACTCGGAGTTATCCCTTGATGAGATACTGACCGGGATCGACATCCAGAGTAAGGGCTGGTTTGGGGGAGTTCAGTACCAGAGCGAACTGCTGACCCTTGGGCGATACCGACTGGGCGTGAATCTTGAGTCCGCTGTGCGATACACCGACCACCAGATCCTTGCACGCGGGGAAGCGTATCCTACGGAGGTGACCATCGCACCCACGAGTGTCGGTCTGGCTTACTCTGAGCTGGAGTCGGACGCCATCGGGGGGCGCAACTTCGTATCCTACTCCTTCTCCGTCAACCGCGACGGGTGGCTGGCCAGTGATGGTGATGTCGAGTTCAATGCGGCTCGAACGGGTGCCCAAGCTGACTACACGATACACCGGTTCCAAGCCGCCCGTCTTCAGAGGCTTTTTGGCAAGGAGGGGAAATGGATCTTGTACATGAAGGGTACGGGGCAGGTTGCAGATGGTCCTCTCGTTCCCTCTGAGCAGCTCGCCTTGGGAGGAATGGCCTCGATCCGAGGCTACCGTGAACGGGAAGTCCTCGGCGACGATGGGTACACCGCAACAATCGAGCTCCGGACTCCTCTATTGGACCGGCGTGATATTGGCATCAAGTCCGACTCGAAACCGATGGAAATCGTGCAGTTCGTTCTTTTCTGTGACTACGGCTACCTGGAACGTCAGGAACCTCAGCCTGGTGAATTCGCGGACACGGATCTGCTGGGGGCAGGTCTGGGCTTGCGCTTGGGGCTTGGCCGGTATTTCCAGGTGCGCCTGGACTACGGCTGGGCCATCAACGACTTGGATGAGGCGACCGGTGAGACAACCGATGACGGACGGCTGCACCTGTCCGTACAGGCACAGTTCTAGAGATTGCATTGCTTTTTCAATAGCCAGATCAACAGGAAGGAGTTTGATATGAAATCCCGGGGAATGGCAAGATTCCGAAAAAGCCGTCTACTCAGAGTGACGTCTTTTCTTACAGCGCACGCGATGGTCTTGTGCACGGGGCTCCAGGCAAATCCGCTCCCCACTGGTGGGCAGGTAGTGTCCGGCGCCGCGACAATCTTGGTCAATGGCACGACCATGAATATCCAGCAGCTGAGTCAGAACGTCTTCATCGACTTTGACTCGTTCAGCATTGGCGTGGGTAACTCTGTCAACTACATGCAGCCGGGAGCGTCTTCAGTCGCGATCAACAAAATCGTCGGCGCCGACCCGTCCCTCATCTATGGGGCTCTCACTGCGAACGGGATTCTCTATCTTCTGAATCCCAATGGCATCATTTTTGCTGAGACCGCGCAGGTGGATGTCGGTGGGCTAGTGGCGGGGGCGTACCGGAATTGCTTCCTGGATGCCAATGGCGACTTTGTTCTCGAAGGTGCGGAGGGAGATGTCGCGAACCACGGTGAGATCGTAGCTACTGCTTTTGCCGCGCTTCTCGGCGCGAACGTTCAGAATCTAGGGAAAGTGACGGCTCCGCGCATCGACATGGGCGCAGTCAACCGGGTAGTCTTGCCGGATATTGCCGGGGGTAAGTTTACCATGACCTTCGAGGATGCTGCGGGAACGGCGTCCAACCAGGGAACGCTCGAAGCAAGTCAAGAGACCAACGGGGGCAAAGTAGCCCTTTTCGGGGCGACTGCGGAGCACTCTGGCACGATCAGGGCCAACGGTGAGCAAGGGGACGGGGGAGCGATCGGGATCTGCGGCAAGGACGTCATACTGACTGGTACAATGTCCGCCTCGGGCGGCGTTGGAGGGATGCCTGGCCATATTCTGATAGACCCTGTGGCGTTCACGATAGACGGTACCAATGTTGCGACGTTGATTGGGGCATTGGACAGCGCAGACGTCCATATCTTGGCCGAGGACACGATCGATGTTGATGCAGAGTTCAATTCTCTTATCCAGTTGAACTCGAATACTCTCTCGTTTGAGGACGAGAACGGGGATTCAGCGTTGACGATCAATCTCAGAGCTCCAATTGTCCTTGGTCCGAGCCAGGTTCTCACGGGTGAGGGCACCGTGGTCAATGTGCTCAGCGGTGGCGCCCTCGTCCAGAACGGGATCGATGTAGCTGCGGTCGGCGGCACGGTCGAGGTCTCGGCGGGGACCTACACCGAGGATCTGGTGATCAGCAAAGACGGCCTTGAACTGGCCGGCGCC
>Ga0209045_1002027_pt1 | contig 15806 bp, 6 predicted proteins | sample SaaInlLV_10m_DNA_4_FD_184664 | JGI IMG/M metagenome (GOLD analysis project Ga0209045, IMG submission 184664) | Marine microbial communities from expanding oxygen minimum zones in the Saanich Inlet - Saanich Inlet SI072_LV_200m_DNA (SPAdes) (version 2) | ecosystem: Environmental > Aquatic > Marine...
GGAAAATCTGAAAAAGAAATCAAAGAACATTATGCGGAAATACTTGCAACCTTGCCAGATGATCAACTCGATGAGTTTAGAAATTATGAACAGCGACTAGAGTATGCGCGGTCAGGAGAGGGTTTGGATTCAAACAGAGATCATGAATATGCATATTGAAATAGATTAATTCAAAATAATAGATAATAGATTAAAAATAAAAAAATGAATACGCAAAAACCCACACAAAGAGAATCTGAAAAACCTGTACAAGATAAACAAGATAATTTAGTATCTTCAAATTTATCTCATCTAAATAACAATTTACAACTTTGGTTTGACGATATGGATGATACTGATGACCTTTTAGTTAAATTTAGAACTGATTTTGAAAATACTCTTGAAGGTCAAGAAGCTAGATACTTAAGAAAGTTTATGGGTTCATTAAAAGATATTAAGTTTTTCATAAACACGTTCTTATTGCGAGTAGAAAATACTGCTGAGTCTATTAGAGTTCATTTTAAAGAAAATGCTCTTCCCGAAAATTTATTGAGGTTATTACATAAATTCCAAAAGAAAGGTATAATAAGAGATTCTAAAGAATTTTCATATAGTGCAGAGATTGCTTATTTTAATTCAGTTAAGAAACATATTGATAATGGTGATTTCTTAAAAGCAGAAGTCCAAACTTTAATAATTGAGTTTGAAAAATTCAAACAGGTTCTTATGAAGTATCATCCTACTTCCCGTGCAGCAAAGTCAATTAAACGTATGAAACATATTGAGCACATTCAAAATCTTTCTGCAGAGATTGCATATCTTCAAGAAGTTCACAAATCTTTGTTAACTGGAAAAGGAGTATTGGGCAAAGTCTTTTTAGCTGTTGAGAATTTCTTAGGAGATCAAGGAATTAAATATAAGCAACTAAGCAAATTAGTAAAAGAGTTTGACAAAGAAGAAATTTTAACAACAAATCTTATTGACTTTGGAGCAAACAATGATAAAAATACTCCTGATTACTGGACTGCTTTAAAATTACCAACTAAAAAAGCAGAGTTCATTTCAAAATTAGTTATGGCTTACAGATTAAAATTAAAAAGTGCTGGCAAAAAACCCGCTGCAGAGCAGTTCAATAATGTTGTGATGATGGAAGTTATTGGCGAACTTTTATTTAGATCTAAATTGGTTAGAGTGGCAGAGCATCTTGAAACTAAATTTAAAGATGTTACTTCGTCTAAGTTCTTGACAGCTAACATTCGTAAAACTTCACCTACTCAACTACTCGGAAGACTTTTGGAACATATTAGATCTCCTCAAGGTATTCAAAATTTTAAAAAATTAGCAGTAGGGGAATTAAAAACATTGGTTAATCTTTATTTGACTCAACTAGAAGATCAAGTAAAGTCTGCACATAAATCTTTCATTGAAGCATTTGAAAGACGCATTGGAGATGTGGAGAAAAAATCAAATAAACATTTACAACAACTTCAAAAAATTGCAGATTTTGAACATAATGTCATGCACAAGGATATTTGTCGTGCACAAGTTTACATGGGGCAATTAAAAGAAGAAATAGTTTCTCTTAAGTATAAACGAAAACTTTTAATTTATTTTAACAAGTCAGTTTTCCAAATAAATCCTAGACATTATCCTCCAGAAAAATATAGATCTTATGTTCTAAAAGTAGCTAATACTGCAGGTCTTGATAAACATAAATCAGTTATTCAAAATGCAGATCCTCATAATGCTGAATTTATAAAAATCATTTTTGATTTAACTGCAAAGAATGATGTAGAAATAATTGAAGTAGATAAAAAAATAAAGAACATTCGATCAAAAATTGATAACGCGATAAAATTATTATTAGCAGAATTAAGAATTAATCATCAGCGTTTAGAAGAGTTCAAAGAATTCAAAGATAACGTGAGAATTGTCGTCGGAGAAAAACCTTTAGAAGATCATCCATTTATCAAGTGGGGTAACTTGCCTTTTGGCATTGGAGATTGGTTTACAAAACAAAAAAGGGAAATTAAATCTAAAACTCAGTTAAACTCTAGTTTACAACCGCCTCAACAAGGACTTAGATTACATGCTCCTGATTCGATTCATCATTTACACAACCAACAAGGTAAGAGTCTAAAACCTCCTATAGATCGCGCAGTAAATTCTGCAGAGAGTTTAATGGGGACTAGATGATTAGGGGAACTAGATAAGGAATTAGATAAATTAGTAAAAAAATAAATCAATAAGAACTTAAATAAATAATAACAAGATGAAATTTAATCAAAACAAAACAAAATCTGCATTGTTTTTGTTAATCCTAGTTTTACTTACAGTTATGTTATCATTTTCAGTATTGGCATTTACTAAAGATGAATTAAAAACATCTGCTTCAAAAGTTAAATCTAAAATAGGAAATTTATTTCAATTTTCCGAGCAGCCGTCAACAGGTGATGTGGTTATTTTTACTTTAATTTTCTTCGCAATGGTATGGATTGCTTTGAGTAAGATGTGGGGTGATGGTGACGGTTCTACAAAATCTGCAATAATAGTTTTATCAATTACTCTAGCTCTTGCTTTATCTATTGGTTTAGTTTATGGAGGAAAATTTACAGTAGTTAAGATTTTTCCATTTGCCATGATTTTACTTGCAGTGTTGCTTTGGGCAGGTCTTTTCTTATTATTTTCAAAACTTTTTAGCATCGAAAGTGTTAAAGGGAAAGTATTTTTAGTTATTGTCACAACAATTTTGACAATTGGAATTATTTTACTTGGATCAATTATGCTTTGCGATAATAATAAATGTGAACAAAATCCATTTTTGAAAAAAGTTTTTGGTTCAGAATCTATTTTAGGAAAGATTGGTTTAACTGGTGCAGGTATTTCTATAGGATCAGATGATGGTCCAACAGAAGTTCCTGATGATCCTAGATATGTAGCAGCGTCTGAATTTATTAATTCTGCTAACGCAAATAATATAACTCAGGATTTGAATTTTGCAAATTCTGCTCAATTTCATATAGGTGAACTTACTGCTCTTAAATTAGCTATGCAAACTAAAAATGAGTCGTTTGGTTCATTTTCAATCTCGAATATAGATTCAAAAATTTTAGAGCTCGAACCATTAAGAAACTCTGCATTGCTTGCAGCAGCGAATAAAGCAACAACAAAAGAAGAAATAAATTTGGTTAGAAACTCTCCTGCATATCAAGTATTGAAGGGCGAAGACGATTCTCTTAGAGAACTTGTAATTTCTAAATCAAGAAAATTAGATTCTACATTCGCTAAAGAAAAGTCTTGCGAAGTAATTTTTGATTGTCTTCCGACTGAAAGTTGCAGAGAAGGAGGGTGTACAACTGAGGAGCCAGATTCTGCTTGGGTAAGTTATACTAAAGGTTATGCTTGGTTGGTTGGTTTAATAATTGCTATTTTATTAGGTATTGCATTTTTATCTAGAAATCAAATTAAAAAATTATTTAGTGGGGATTACAACAAACCTTTATCTGATGGTGCTAATAAATTAGGAAAAGGATTTCGTGATCTTGCGTGGTGGAAAAAACCATTTTTTAGATTCCAAGATCTTTTAAAAGATTTATTTAAGAGTGAAGAAAAAATAAAAATAAATCTTATTGATTTCAAAAAAGAGCTTAAAGGAGAACACGATTCATTTACTGAGTGCAAACAAGCAATTAATCAACTTATTGAATCTGTCCGCGGAGGATCTTTAACATCTGTTGGTGAAGTTATAGAAGAGACTGCTAAATTAGATGAACTGCATGATGTTGCTAAAAAAATTAAATTATTAGAAGATCATAATTCCGCAGAGTTAAAAATTGCTGATGAGTCTGTAAAATTGCTTTCAAAAGATATAGCTAAAGTTAATGAATTGAATGTATCTCTTGGAGAAAAAATAAAAACATTAGAATCAGAACAGATTAAAGAAGCGTTTAATAAATTAGGCGGCACATTTAAGCTTATTCAAACAGAGAAAATTGAGAAAGAAGTTCTCGATCATATTAAATCTGAATTAGAGTCTAATTGTGTAGCATTTGAAGAACTTCATAAAATTTCGTCAGAGGCGCATAAGTTAGCAGAATTATCTGCAGAAGAATACTCTCGACTTAAAAGAGGTGAAAATTGGGAGTCTGTAAAAGAGGATGTTCAAAATATTCGTCAGACAACACATCATCTTAGTTTGTTGTTTTTGAAAAAATTGGAATTACTCAAACATTTTAAACAGTTTTTAGAAGAACTTGACAATGCGTTCAAAAAGATTTCGGAGCAGGAAGAAAATAGTGTTGATGATTTTATTAAGTTGGCAAATAATTTGAAAGCTGATGCTTTTCAAAAAAGGGAAGAAAAAGATTTCCAAGGTGCTATTGTTAGATTGACTGAAGCATTAACTTTTACTCATCTTGTTGATAATATGGTCGAGCATGGCGAAGAAAGTGATCGTTTGAACAATTTAAGATCTTTTTCGTCAAGACTTGCAGATGAGATTAGAAAAGAACTTGGAGCTACAGAGCATTTGAGAAACGAGTATGAGAAAAAAGTAAATGCAGAAGAAAAAAACTTAGAAAAAAAACGGAAATTATTAGAAAAAGAAAGTAAACCAGTAGAATCCGATTCAAACAATAAAAACAGCGATCCAGAACCAGATTCAACAAATGAAGAAGGCAATTTAGAACCTGGAACACAAACAAAACAAAATAAAGATGTAACAGCGGAGCTTGAAGCTGTACAAAAAGAATTAGAACTTTTATCCAAACCACCTACTGCGTCTAATTTAACTCGAGTTGATCAAATCAATAATCCTATTATTGCTCATTTTGAAAAACAATATGGTAAACGAATAGATGAAAGATTAACCAAATTTTTTAAAATTAAACAAGCAGAATTAAGAAAAACATCAGAGCTAGAGGTGGCAAATAAGCGAATTGAAGAATCACGTAAACGTCTTTGCAATGATTTGTCTAATGTTTTCAAAGATGCAATAGTTTTTGTAAGAACAAAGGCTAAAGGGGATGTTAAAAAACACCTTGCACGATCTCTTAATCGTATGTTAAATCATGAAGACTTAGTTTCTATCCTGCCTATATTTGAAAATGAGATTGGATTGCTCAAAAAAACTGCAGATGCTGAACAAAGAGAATTAAAATAAATAATCAAAATAAAAAATGTCAGACAAAAAAAATAAACCAAAAAAACGTAAACCTTTGCCCTTACTTTCAAGGTTAAAATTATTTGGAAGAGAAGATGTTGATTTAGGTAAAAAAACTTCTGAGTTAGTTAGTGAGGTTAAAACAGAAGGAGATGTGCAAGAGGAAGTTCACCCTCTTATTGCAGGAATTAGAAAACAAGTAGAAGATGAGCAAACTGTTGCAGCTCAATTAACTGCAGGTAAGTTAGCAAAGAAAGCAGGGATTTCAGACGATGTTGATAAAATAAAAAAGCATAATTTTGCAGAATTAAAAATTGCAGAAATTCTTATTGGTGAACTTCAAACTGATTTAGATAATTTTAAAGATCGTAAAACAGAATTAGAAGATAGGATTGCTCAACTTGAAAAGTCAAAAGGTGCTTATGATAAATTTGAAGGCAATATTGATCGCATTGTTAAAGTTGCACAGCGAGAATCACATGATCTTGATTCTTTAATGATAGAAATTGCTGAAACTGAAAAAGAATTTGGTTATTTATCTCATGTTTGTGAACGTATCGCGTCATTAACTAGATTATATCAAGATAATTTTAAAGAGTTTACATCTGAGAAATCATCTTATGATGCGCGCATTAAAGATCTTAAATCTATTGGTGATAGTTCTGAAAAAATGCGAACTTTATTTGATCAAAAGAGAAATCTTCTAAGAACTATTGTTGTGCATGTTTCAAAACTTCAAACAGATATGTTGCAAGCAGAGCATGAACAAGTTGAGTTTGAACAATTAAGTAGAAAACTCGTCGAGCAACGCTTAAAAAAACAAATTGTAAAATTAGAAGAAGATTTAACTGCCACAACTCAATCTATTAAAACTTTAGAATCTGAACATAAATTATTACTTGAAGAAAAATCTAAACTCGCAGCAGATCTGGACACAAAAGAATCAGCACTCAAAAAAGCAACTGCTGATGCAAATAAAAAAGATCTTGACGCGGCAGAAAAACAAAAAGCACTTTCTGATAAATTAAATGCTCAAACCAACCTAGTCGAATCTTTGTCGAGAATTAGAGCTAAATTAGAGCGAGAAAACAGTCTTCTTGAATCTGAGTTTCAATCGTTAACAGATTCAGTTTCTGTTGCAGAGGTTAGTGCTAATTTAATTTCAACTGAGTTATCTTCATTAAGAGAATCAAAAAAACAATTAGAAGAGGAATTAGCATATCTTATAAGAAATCTTGAATCTACACAAGAAGAAAACAAGGTATTAAAGAAAAAAGTAGAATCTTCTTTAGTTCCAGAAAAAGAACAAGTTCTTGTACAAATAAATCAAGGTGTAAAAAAAGCACAAGAAGAATTTAGTGCACGAGAAGCACAATTAAAAGAAGAACTTAAGAGAGTTTCAGATCGCGAAAAAGCAGCAATTAAAGATATTGAATCTGCGCGTAGTAAAGTTAAAACTTTAACCAGTTCACTCAAAGTTGTAAAGTCTGAAAAGAGATGTGCAAAATCAGAACTTACCAGAACAAAAAAGAGTTTGGAAAAGAGAATTAAAGAACAAGATGCTGAATTAAATAAATTACGTAAGAGTGTTGAATCTTTGTCTAAAAAGTCCGAAGAATTAAATAATAAAAAATCTGCTGCTGATGAAAAATTCAATGAGCTGGATATATCTTTTAAACGACTTCAAGCAGAAAAAGTTCAGATAGAACGAAATTTAGCAAATTCTCTCACAGAACAAAAAAGCAAAGATGAAAAAATTAAAGATTGGGAAAAATATTATTCCGAATTAGAACATAAATATGAAGAAGAAAAAAGTCAACATAAAGCAGCAATGGACGAGATTCATAATGGATTGCGTGCTTTGATACAAGATATTTCAACTCAAACAGATCTTTTTGCAAGTCTTAGCATGGTTGATTCTCAATTAACTGCTAGGATTTCTGAAGAAATGGAATCAATTAACGAATTAACAAAATTTGTTGCATCTATTGAAGTAGATGAGGTAAATATTCACCAAAGATTTGATTTTATTTCAGGAGATTCGGGAATTGAATTAATTGAAGGTGAAAATGAGCGGTTAAATGAACGGTTAGATATTCTCTCGACTGTAAAAGAAGATTATCATGAACAATTAGCTGCTGCAGATGTGCGTTTAGCAAGTTTGATTGATGAGTCAAAAAGCACAAATAATGCTTTGAAAAAATTAAGACTTCTAATTGCTAAGTTAGATTCTGAGCGTAAGTCAAGATTTGATGCAGTTCTTGCACACGCTAGTTCTTTAAGCAGTTCTGTTGATGATCTTCAACAGGAATTAGATATTGCTTCAGGGAAGTATGTTGAAGAAACTCAAAATAGAGAAGCAGCAGAACGTGAATTGAAAACATTAAGAGCGCATACAACTGATTTAAGTGCTGAGTTAATTCGCGCAAAAGATTCAAATGATTGGAAAAAAATTGCTGATTATAATCGCGCAGAAGTGAAAATTTTAAAAAAGGCATTAGCACATACGTCGGAAAGTCTTGATAAATTAAAATCTGTTGAAACTAAAAATTTAGATTTATCTATTGCATTATCTTTACTTAAAATCGAACAATTTGAAGCTGTTGCAGCGTTAGAATTAAATATCGATTCTTTAACTATGGAGGTTCAATCTCAAGAAGAAATCGAAGAAAAATTAAAAACTGATTTGAATAAGTCTAAAATTATTTTAGAAAAAAATCATAAAACTTTAGATTATGTTCGTGCAGAATTAGGAACTGCTAATGCCCAACTCAATGCGACTAAAGGACATAATGAAGAACTTATGGATCGTATTGATTTACTTGAGCGGGAGTTAGAGGAGCTTTTGAGTGTTATGGGTTCAGAAGAAGATACTACTGAGTCACTTGAACAGTTAGAGAACTTAGCAAATAACAGGATTGTTAATTTGAGAAATCAGTTGATTGAGTGTAGGCAAAAAAATAAGAGTTTAAAAGATAAACTGGCAAATACTCAAACAATTCATAAGGCTACTGTTTCTGATCTTGATCGTAGAACTAGAACGCGAAGAATTTTAGAAGCAGAATTTTTGATGGAAGATTATGAAATTCAATCTAAAGATGCGCTTTCAAGAGAAGATTTAAACTCTGCAATGATTTTCGCAAGGCGTTTTTTGAACTTGGCAACAAAGAGTAAATATTCTGACCGTAAAGAAAGAGCAGAATCACTTATAGAATTAATTGAAAATTTAATTTCTTCAGCAACACCTGTGGATGTTGGATTTCTTGAGCCTATTGTTTCATCAAGCACCCATTCAGATTCTTTAATTAGTACTAAAATTAGTAATAAAATTTCTGTTTTACAAAACAAAACTGAACTGCACTCGTCATTAATTTATCTTACCCATTCTGAAACTAAAGTAGGTACGGATCCCATGGCAAATATTGTGTTAAAATTTGTCGACAATAGGTATGATGATAAATTTGATGCTGCAAGGAATCAGTCTTTTTTCCAGGAAAATTTTGTGATAACAAAAGTTGATGATGATTATTTCTTAGAAAATAAAACTTGTGAAGGTACTTATGTTGATGAAAAGAGGGTTAAAGATAAAATTAAATTAAAGAATGAAGACATTATTTGGTTTGATTCTCGTATGCTTTTAGGTTTTAAATTTGGTATTGAAACATCTAAAAACTTGCCTAAATGGGAAAATTATGCTGTTGAATTTTATTCAGAATTCAAACATAAACCAATTGAACAAGATATTATTGCAATTGGAGATATTCATGGTGATTTTTTTAGATTTGCTAATGTATTAAAAAATGCAGGAGTTGTTGATAAAAAACTTAATTGGAAAGCAGGTAATAAAAAAGTTATTTTATTAGGTGATTATGTTGATCGTGGTGGGCAATCATTTATGGTTTTAGATTTACTTATGCATCTTAAACACCAGGCAAAAGATAATCTCGTCATGCTGTGTGGTAATCATGATTTTATGTTTTTGGGTTCTGTCCAAGGTAGTTCTGATGTATCTGATATTTCCCAGTATTGGTGGGCGAATGATCTTCGAGCACCTAAGGATGATAAGGGTAATGTGATTGGTGACCCTCAGATTGGTCAATTATTGTTTGGAGAGTTTTGGAAAAAACATGGTGCGGTTAAAACCGTTTATACCGAAATTAAAGGAGAGTATATTATGAATGAAAATATGTTGGGCAGAAAGCTTGCTCCGTTAAGTTCAGTTTACTCTTCAATTCCAATGTCTACATATGCTTCTTTTTTGAAATCTTTTTTAAAAATAAAACAAGAGGAAGGGAATATTTTGTTTATTCATGCAGGAATTCCGTTTGATGTTAATAATTTTAAGTTTTTTGATAAGCAGAAATTTGATAAATCTTGTGAATCAATTTTGCGAGCAATTCGCAATGATGATTATTCAGCAGATCTTTGTCTTGATGTAACATCTCCTATTTTTGCAGCAGAGCCACAGCGTCGTAATTGGGAATGGTATTCTCGTAAAGTTCCAGGGAATGGAGGCGATGGTAAGACTTATTTTGAAAAATTAAATCCCGTAGAGTCTTTGGGTTACACGGCAATAGTTCATGGTCATCGCGAACCAGATAACGCTGAAGAAACAGAACTGTATTTTGCTCAGGCAAATACTAATCGTTATAATCTTGATTTTGGTATGTCTAATTATTACAATAGGAGTTATGGTGGTTGGTTGTTAATTACAAAAGATGGTAAATTCAATATTAATAAAGCTTCAAAGCCGTCTGACTCAGCTAATAAATCTAGTGTTGCAGCATTAGATAAAATTGTAGGAAAGAAAAAATCTTGGTTTGGTAGCTTAAGTAGAAAAATGAAGTAGAACAATCAAGTAAAAAATAAAGTAAAAAATGATGGTAGAACAATTAAGTAAAAAATGAAATAAAAAATGAAGTCGACCAATTAAGTAAAAAAATTAAGTAGAAAAAATATTAAAATATAGTAAAAAAATATTAGGATATTAATCTACTAACATATTAAACTATTTAAGCTATTAAAATAATAAAATAAAAAAACAAAAATATTATATATGAACAAATCAATTCGATTAAAAAAGAGAATAAAATGAATAAAAAAAGAGTGTTTTTATTATTTGTATTGGTATTGCTTTTTATAGGTGTTTTTGCAGCTTCTGCAAGTGCCGGACCTTTTAATAACATTAATGATTTCTTTGCACAAGGAAAATATACTCATTATAGTAAGATTATTGATTTTGGTATTTTCTTTGTATTGTTTTTCGCAGCATGTTTTTTAGCTTTTTCAAAATGGTTTGGAGAAGGTTTTGGAAAACCTGGTTCTGCAAAAGGTGCAATCCTTGGTTTATCTTTTGCACTCGGTGTAATGTTAGCATTTGCTATTGTTACAACTACAAATTTTTCTATTACTAATTTATTTCCTATTGCTAAAAATTTCTTATTAATCATATTTTGGATGGTTTTGTATGGCCTTCTCACGCAAAATAATTTAATTGGCAACGATACTGTTATTAAAAAAATCATGGCAGGTTTTTTAGCAGCAATTTTAGCATTTGTACTTTTTAATTTATCTGTAAATTATATTTGTTTAGCTGAACCAAATCGCAATGATCCTCAGTGTACTGAAGGTTTACTTCCTGGAGTTAGAGGTGCTACTAAGTGGGGTCTTGGTGCTGGTTTATTTAATGATATTTTTGGTGGAGGTTCTGCTGATGATGGATCTGGAGACGGATCTGGTGATGGATCTGGCGATGGTTCGGGCACATCAGGAGGTTCAACTTCTAGTATGCAAGGTGGTTGTCGTCTTGATGGTAATTTTAATTTTAATTCGCCAACTTTTGCTACAAAAGGAAATATTAATGATTATGTTAAAAAAGTTAAAAATGATTTAGATCTTGACAATGTTTATGTTTATGGTTTCTCATCTGTTGAGGGAGACGAAGTAACTAATGGTGGTCTTTCTGGCGAGCGTGCAGCAGCAGTTAAACAAGAAGTCGATAAGTTAGGGTTAGATATTAAAGCAGATATGAATGCTAAAGGAGAAACAGATATTTTTGATAAAAAGCTTTTCCCTCCTAACAGACGTTTTGTAATTTCTACAGAACCTATTTCAAATTTTCTTCCAGCACCGAGTCTTGGTTCTATGACTGAAGAATGCAGTGATAGTTCTGCAGCAGCAGGTTGTATTAAAACTGCTGATTGTAAAAAAGGGGAAGTTTGTACTGATGGAAAATGTATAGTTGAAAAAGGTGACGATCCAAATCCTGATCCATTTGTTCCAACTCCTATTGTTCAGTGCGAAGATGATTCTGATTGTGTTGAGGGTAAGCGTTGTTTAGATAATAAATGCATTTTAGCAGGTCCTAAACAGTGCAAAGCAGATTCTGACTGTGCCGACGGAAAAATATGCAAAAATAATCTTTGTTATCTAGAAAATAATTATTTAACAAATAAAATGGGGGGCATGCCTGTTTGGTTTTGGTTAGTTGTTGTTTTGGCTCTTGGTTTGGTTAGTATGTTTTTTTTCAGAAAGCATGTAACAGACAAAGGCAGAAATCTTGCAAACGAGTTAACTAAAATTAGAGAATTATTAGAACTTGCTCGTCGTAAAATTCACTTACTTAATCATAATTTAAGAAATCTTCCTGCACATTATGTGGGTTCTGCACCTTACTTAGCAGAGCGGGCTAAAATAACTAAGGCTCTTCGTACAAGAACTAATTGGAGAATGAGTCGGGCAATAAAAAAACTATTTGATGATGATGCGTTTATGCCGCCTCTTAGAGATCATCATAGGCAAAGATTTATGGAAGGATTAATTGAAACTGAGATTGCACTGAGAAAAGCAAACAGTTTAGCAAAAGATAAAGTTCGTAGATTATTTAGGTCAAGATTTGAGGCTACACAAAAAGCAATTAAAAAACTTAAGCGTGATGCGGTTTCGCCAATTCCAAATCCTGATGGTAGCATTACATTTTTGTATTGGAATAATGATCGTGCAATTACTGCTGTTGATTTAGAAGTTCATACTCCTGGGCGGGGTTTTAATCGCGTGCGTATGAATAGATTGCGAAATAATGTTTATGAATATATAATTCTTCCTCTACAAGCTCCAAGGGGAAATTATAATTATAGATATAGAATTCATCGCGGAGTGGCTCAAACAGTTGAGCAAGATATACTTCATGATCGTCGAGATGGTAGTGGACATTGGTCAACTTATACTCACTAAAAAAATAAATCAAATAAACAATGAATTTAAAAAATAATAAATTAAACAATCTACAAAAAAATGACAGATGAACTAAAACCAATTGATGCAAAACGTGATGCGAAGCGTTTAGCTGAACTGACAAGAAAGATTTTAGATAATTTTGAAACTCTAGACTTTGGTACTGCTGTCAAAAACATTGACTTAGCATTAGATGTTGAAGCAATGGTTGAAAAAGAAGAAAAAGAATTGAAAAAAGAAGAAAAAGAAATAAAAGAAAAGAAAACTGAAACTAAAGAAGTTAAAAAAGATCATGAAGAAAAAAAGGATATTAATAAAATTGCAAGCAAAACTGAGTGGGATATCGACGAGTTTTTAGAGCTTGTTAATTATGAAGGTTATGATGATACTTATTTGAAGAGATTATTAATTAAAAAAAGCATTAAACACAAAAATAAATCATTTGAGATTCAAGAATTTCACAATAAACATGTAGTTCTTAAGGGTCTTGAAGCAATTCAACATGTTCCTCATTTGCGTGCTGGTTGGATTCCTTGTGAAAAAAATATGCTAAAGCGAGTTCTTGATTTTGCAACAGAAACTGTTATTGAAAAAATGCAACATAAAGTTAGTACTCGAGAATTAGTGCGTTATGTACATGAGCTTTTAGCTAAAAAAGTTAAAGACAAAGATATAGAATGTAATATTAAAGATCATGTTGTTTTTTACGAGGGGCATAAAGCAGTTGTTGATGGTTATTTATCTAATCATGTTCACTTTGACGGTTTTCCCCCGAAAACGTGGGTTCCTTTAATTCCTGCGGCAATTAATCAGGCAGTTGTAGTTCTTCCTAGCTTAAAAAGAATGAATGAAATTCTGGAGCATTATCAACCTTACAAAATGACCTCTATTCAGAATGTGTTAGAGGGTCACGCTCCTAATGGAAATCATATGGATGAAAATTTAATTAAAAGTTTGCCTGCTATGACTGATAATAAAATTACAACAGATATGGTTCATTACTTAATTAATATTCATAATTTATTTAACATACTTTCAAAATGAAATTTTCATAAATAAAATAATTTACTTAAAAAATATAATTTAAAAAATAATCTAAATTTTTTAAAATAATTTTAAAGTAAAATTAAAAATAATATATTAAAATTTTTAAATAAATACATAAAAAAAACAAAACATTTATATAATAAAATATTGATCAAATATGTATGCTGGTTGTTTTTGAGGCGCATTAACAGTTTTCCAGTATTACAAAAGCGGTGAAAAAGAGGATGAGTAGTAAAAAAATTAGGTTTACATTAGTATTATTTGTAGTTCTATTTTTATTCTCTTCAGCATCATTTGCTTTTGATTGTTCTATAACTAAAGAAGCAGATAATTTAGCTTTAGATTGGGATTCGCCAAGTTCGTCTTCTTATACTCTTGCAGGAACTTCAGTTACAATTCCTTTCAAAGTTTTGTTAGAGGGAAAAGTAAAGGATAGACATAATATTTTCAAAGATGATGATAATGAATATTATTGTCCTGAGCCGAGTGCTCCTTTTGAAGTTTATATTAAATATAATCAACCTCAACATGATAATTTTAATATGCTTTATGAAAAGATTACTAATCGTTTTCAAATAGACCAAAAGAATGCTCATTATTGGTATAGTGGAGAGAATGGTTTTCCAACAATCACAATTACTCCTGATAAACTTAAATCAATTGGTGGTAAGGCTCCATACGACGGAGAAATTTTAATTGAACTTCATTATTTTAATGCAGTTAAGAAAAAAAAGATTAAACTAAAGGATAGCACAACAAAAGAATGTGTTGGAAGACTTGATGATTATTCTATTTATTATTTTGATACAACAAAATCAAAAATTGTTTTGGGTTATGATGATATAGGCTATACTACTTACACTTTACATAAAGGGAGTGTTATTTGTAATGGAGAATCTTACAATAAATTTGTTGTTGATCCAGCAGAAGGATGTTTTTGTGTTGGAGAAGTTTTAGGTTCAAGAAAGTGTGCATCTGCTCCACCTAAAGAACATCTTTCGCTAGCAGATGATAATAAAATAACCTGGGTCGAGGAGCAGTATGATATTTTTTATGGTTCTGTTGAGTGCGATGGAAAAAAATATAATAAATACTTTATAGCTAGTGGTGATATTTGTCATTGTATTCCTGCGCTTGATGAGGCTAGTGTGATTTGTGATGAGTTTAAAGAGTTAGAATACAAGTCAGGAACATATTATAATAGCGGAGGATATGTAATTATATCTGAAGGTGAAATTAATCATGAAGGTACTGAGTATGATTATTATACTTCTGGTTCAAAAAATATTTGTTTAACAAAAAAAGGAGAGGATAAAAAACCCATTCCTAAACCAAAGAAAGTTGAAGTAGCGTCTGACATTGCAGGTGGTTGTCGTCTTGATTTTGGTTTTGAGTATGCTAAGGCAGATCCTCAAATTTCAGAGTCAGGTTTACAAGATTATTTACAAAAAGCTCTTGCAACAGGAGCATCAGGAATTTACATGTATACTTTCGCATCTCCTGAAGGTTCTTCAAAATCTAATTTAGAGTTAACTCAAAAGCGTGCTGATGCAGCAGAAGATTTAATTGCAGAAGTTGCAACAGGTGCAGGAATTATTTCAAATCCATTAATTAGTATAACTAATGTTGGCGAAACACAACTTACTTTTTCAAATAATGGTTTTGGTTCTGATCGTCGTGCAGTTTTAACAACAGAACCCATTTCATATTCAGCTAAGGATCATTCTGCTTTCCTTCCTGCTCCTAGTCTTGGTTCGTATACAGTTGATGCTTGTCAACCTTTACCTGAACCCGAATTAGAACTCGAACCAGAACCGTCTATAAATGAAACTGAAATTCCAGAAGGTGTGACTTGTCTTGGAGGAAATAATGCTGGTTGTTACAAAAAAGAAGGTAGTTCTTGGCGTCCTTGTTTGAATGTTGTGTGTACTGAAACAGGAGAACCTTTAGATCCAAAAAATCCTGCTGACAAAGCAATAATTGACGAACTTGAAGAAGTTTCAAAATTAACAGAATCTGATGACGAAAAATATATGCGTGCATTAGATTTATTAGAAAGTGGAAGAGATAATGTTCTTGCTTCAAAACAAATCACTTCTGTAGACGATCCTAATTATGGAGATAGGATTGGATTAAGACAGTCTGCATTAGAAAAGATTTATAAAGCAAGAACGATTTTATTTGAGTTAAAGGCGAAGTTTAAGAAAAAATGAGGTGTAGCAATAGTTTTTCAAAAATTGCATTTGTTTTCTTAGTAATTATTATGTTAATTCCTGTAGTTCTTGCAGTTACAGAGGATGAAGTTGATCATGCAATCGATGAATCAAATCTTCTTATTCAAGAATTAATTAATTCTGCTTTAACAGTTGAAGAATTAATTAATTCT
>Ga0209045_1002034_pt1 | contig 15771 bp, 20 predicted proteins | sample SaaInlLV_10m_DNA_4_FD_184664 | JGI IMG/M metagenome (GOLD analysis project Ga0209045, IMG submission 184664) | Marine microbial communities from expanding oxygen minimum zones in the Saanich Inlet - Saanich Inlet SI072_LV_200m_DNA (SPAdes) (version 2) | ecosystem: Environmental > Aquatic >...
ACTTCCATCATCAAATTTAGTATCTGCATCACTTTCTATCGTGCAACTACCAATCGAACCAGTTTTTATGCTATCTGTTTGGATATAGCCTGAACGTGGCAATGAAATCCAACCGAGGTTTACATGTATTTACATGAATATATTCAGGATCGTCATTTAATTATTAAAATTCATTACTTTTTTATATATTTTAAATAATTATAAATAATAGGGATTAATACTATCAGGACATCCATCTAACTTAAACACGTAAAGGTTTGGTCAATTTTGATGAAAAAAAGTGAGTCAACTTCCAGCGAAAATCTACAGGTAGATATTGGCTCATTACTTTAAGTAAAGCCTATTATCTTATAACATAACCAGCAGGTTTATTTGAATTCTAAAAAGGAGTCTGCCCATGAACGATATGAAGGATTTGCACAAGGGCAGATGAACATGCACCACTAGGGTGATGTACCGTGATAATAAATTAGGGAGAATTTTATATTGAAGTTCAATACATTCCAGGTTCGGGTTCAAAACCTGAAAGTTTCTCCTCAACTTTCATCCAAAATGATATAAGTATTTTATCATTTCTTTTTAAATTAATCCATGAATTAGCCTTGCCAAAAAGCGGAGCTGGCATACGCTTTATATAGATAAATATCTATCTGTCAGTTTCTATTGGTTAGGTTATCATAAGAGAGGTAGGCCATCAGTTAATTGGAATTGTCTGGGGTTTACCTCTCTATTTGATGAAGCAGCTTAAGTTGATAATTTAATAATATCAATCAGGTAATTGCTCAACTACAAACAATGCTATTAGATTATATATATTGGATATAACTATCCATAGATAATAAATTCATTTAAGATTTTAGCAGAATATTGTTTGTTAAGAGCATCAAGCAGCGACTCTATTTACTCCTATTCTTTTATTGAATTGAAACTCCTTCTACAAATTGCCTTACCGACAACAGATTCTATTCTTGTAGTAAATATATCTATTAATTAGAAGGTAAGTATCCCATGATTTCTTTAGCAAACCTTGGTGTATTGGTTCATCTAGTTTTTTTACTAAGTCCATTATTTAATTGATTATATTTTATTTTTAGTTGGTATTGTGAAATCGATTACCGGCTTTCTTTCAAATTGGGGGATAAAAGTAGTAATATGGATGAAATTAGATTCAGTTTAGCTAATGAATTCGAATCAGGAAATTATTCAAAAATAATTGAAATTATTCAATCGAAAAACAACGCTGAATCGGAAAATCAAATTCTATTGATTCTAGCACTGTTCAAAAATAATCCAAAATTAGCTAGGTCAAAATTGCATGAAATCTTGGACAATTTTGGTCTTGGCGTCCTACGTAAAATTATACTTTCGTTGGATCTTCGTGAGCAAATAAGCGCAGATTTGATGAAAACAATTAATAGTCTATCTTATAATTATCCATATTTCAACATTAACCAAGTTTTGAATGAACCTATTGCTGTTTCAGACTTACCTGAACCAGCCATCACCTCACCTACTATACTTGGTGTCGTAGGGACTGCATGGAATCCAAAAACGATAGAAAATATGTCGTTTTTAAAAAAAGGTATATATCTATCGTATCTATTAGGAAAAAATCAAAATCATAAAGGAATAAGCAAATGTCATGAATACTTGGCAGAATTTGAAAAAAAACAAATGAAGCCGCCATCGAAAATATATTCTTACATGGTCTCGTTTTACCACAACATGGGTGATCCTCTGATGGCGTTACAGTATAAGCGTAAATATCAAGAAAGAAAAATAGATGAAAACCCTTCTATTCGGGAAATTGTTGAAAAAACATTAATATTATTACAAGATGTTTTTCAGGAGGAAGAATGTGATCAGAATTTGACCCCAGATAATATTGAATACTTATCGAGTCTCACAAAATTACAAGATGATTTTGAACCATTATCAAAACAGTTTTTCCTTGATACCATCCAAGAAATTACGCACAATGGAAATTACACCAACCAACCAATAGATTCTCACCAACTCAATATACTGCATAATTACCAGCCAGCAATTATTCTAAAGGAGGGGATCGAACCAGTTGACTGGGATCTTAAATTGAATATAAAAGAACAATGGATTCATGTGAGGAGAGATAAATTCAAGGTAACTTTTGGGAATAATCAACAAATTAAAATAATTCTAGCACTATTAAATGATTATCCTAGAGAGAAAACTTTTAACCAAATCAATGATATCCTCTACGATGAGCCAAATATTCTCACCAATGATCATTATCGTAGAATTAAAACAGATCTTAGAAAGACATTTGGTAAGGTATTATTTCCGAAGGGAGAACATGCTTCAAGGGGTCGGCTTAAGGCTATTTCATTAAACCCAAACGCAAAGATAATAGTTTACAAATAATGTGATTGCAAATTCTAAAATCAATAGTAGAATATCCAATAAACAATTATTTGAACTAATAAAATCTATTCAAATAAATGAAACTGTTGATTATTCATTTCAGCAAATTATTGATCACTATGATAACAACATCAAACAATTATGGGATGATGAAGCTAAAAAGATGTTTAACAAAGGGTCTGAATATAAGTGTAAGATTGTTGGCCAAAAGCTATCTTATGATAAAGACGAGGTCGACCCGTCAAAGAAAGTCCCTTTCAACAGTTATTTATCATGTGTCCATTTTGGTTTAATGCTAGCGTGTTTGCGTTTCAATTTAAACAAATCTACTGATCTATGGAATTATGCTCTTCGTTTTATCAAAAGTAATATTAATAAAGAAGTTTTGAATTACCCACCAGCTTCTGGTGTATTCAATTTTATAGGTTGTAATTATTTAGATGTTAGTGCAAAAAAATTAATAAACGAATACACCTGTGATAACAGATGTCAGGGGGATTCCAAATTTGGAAAAAAACCATTCGATTATGTAAATATATTTGTCAATTTGACTCCTTGTAAAAGAAAACCACAAGTTGATATTATTGATCTAGATCGGGATAGAAATATTCTTAATAATATTTATGAACGAATGGATGATGGCGACGAAGAAAAAAAATATGAACAAAATCCTGAAGTAGAATTTGAATCTGTTGATTATTCAATATACACTGAGCTTGATTATATTGACTCACGATTGCTAACTCAAAATGGACAAAAACAAATAAAATCTAGCATTATTTTACTGCCGAAGGCACTCCGATCCGTAATAAAAGATCTGGTAGCCCCCTCTAGGAAGGTCAAATCAGATAGTACTAGTTATGTGAAAAAGAAATATCGACTCACCCAACGATCAATTGACTTGATGGTAATGGAAGCTGTTAAAATCATTAAATCAAATTCGTAAAATCACACTCAAGAAATTAATTTACTCACACTTTTGCTCACACTTTCCCCAATGGGAAAGGTGACCTACTTTCCAAAGCACTTGCTCTAAAAACCTCACAAATACTCACAGGTATTTACCATTATATATGTAAGGCGACAGTAGATATGTCGCTAAAACAACAAAATCATAAATAATGGTAGAAAAATGAATAAAACAAATAAAAAAACTGAAGGATTCTTCAAAAGAAACAAAAAAGGATTGCTGTTTTCACTTGGCGGAGCTCTCGTCCTGGGTCCTTTAGCATTAGTTTCTGCACCAGTAATAGCAGCTGCGGCAGGTGCTGCCGGGCTACTTGGCACTACCGCAACAGCTGGAACAGTTATTAGCACACTAGCTGGAGCATCATTAACAAACGCTTCATTAGCCGCGATTGGTAATGGTGCGTTGGTTGTTGGTGGTGCTGGTATGGCTGGTGGAACGGCTGTAATTACTACTGCTGGCGCTGCAGCGGGTGCTACAGCAATTGCAGCAATTAGAAAAGGATCTAAAACGATCTACAATGCAGTAAAGAAAGAATCCAAATAAACTACCCGCTTTATTAGTCTGAATAAGACTTACTGACCGATAATACCAGCCTAAACTCTTACAATTTCCTCGCATAACCATATTATGAGGGATCTACGGACCCAATAACGTGAAATATTGGAGTACTAGATCTCTCATATACCCCTTTAATTAAAAATTTAAAAGGACTTATAAAATGATTCATAATGATTACGATCCTTTTAATCCATTTTCGAACTTTTTGTTCAACTTTCCAAATCCCACTTTTGTGGTCATGATGATATTCATGATATGGATAAAATATTTCCAGAAAAAAAATACAAAAACAAATGATGAAAGGAGGTGCAATAGAAAATAGGTGGCGAAAATCTACAACTAAATGTTAGTTGTAGTGCAGTATTTATACTGGAGTAAAAAACAAAAAAACAAAATAGGAGACATATTATGTCTGAGAATAGTCAATCACAAAATCAGAACGGGGCACCGGTAGAAAAAAAAGAATATGATGGTTCAAAAAGACCAATGTTGTTAGTTAAAAACTACAAAACCGGTCAAGCGATTGAGAATGCACAAGGTCGAATTGATAAGCGTTTCAGTTGGGTTAAAACCCGTGTTGAGGAAATCAAGACTGAGTACAATAATCCAAAAACTGATTTTCTCAAAAAGCAGGATTTGCTCCAAGAAAACAATAAACTTGCTATTGAGATTCCGATGCTGAAACAAAGCCAAATAGAGCTTAATGGAAAGCACTCTGAGCTTGAAAAGATAGCAAAGGATAGTATCAAGAATGAGTCTTTGACTATTATTGATTTTAGCTAGTTTGAATAATAACAAATGTTCCGGGGAGGAGAGATCCTTCCTGGAATATTCTTAGTGAAGAAAAATAGAAACAAATAAAAGAGATGATTGAGGTGTGTCAGTCATGAAATTGGACATTTGTAAACAATAGCGGGCTGCCTCATGGGGCGGTCCGCTTGTTTTTTGGGAAATTGGTATAAGAAAAGAGGAGGCCAACATGGAAAAACTACTAAGATATCGAGATGCTGCAGAACTGTTGAGTGCTTCCGAGAGAAGTGTTCGACGCTGGGTAGTTGAAAAAGATATTAAAACTGTAAGGATTGGTAGATGCATTAGAATTCCTGAATCAGAGATGAAGAAATTCATAGATGTGGAATATAATGTACAAAACCAGGTAAACAAATTCACAATGAAAGGAGGTTGATATGGCTTCTGTAAGAAAGGTTTTAGGAAGCCAGATTGAAACTTATGAAATCGACTTCCGGGATCCGTTTACAAACCAAAGAAAAATTCGTCGTTTCAAAGGTCCGAAATCTGCTGCAAAAGCTATCGCTCAAGAACTTGAATTGAAAAGATATAGAATAAAATATGGGATAGAGAGTCCCGTCAGAAATGTAGTCTTTTTAGAAGAATTTGTGGAGTATTATGAATCAAATTCAAAAAAATATAAAGATGAAAAATCTGTCATACGTGAAATGGCTACCCTGAAAACCTTCATGTCTTTTAAACAATTCAAACTGCGAAAGCTCAATACATTTCATACAGTGGATATTCAGAATTTTGTTGATTTCAGACTTAATTCAAAGAAAAGAAATGGTGAAAAGTTATCTCCGAACACGGTCTTGCTAGACATTAGGAATTTGAGGGTATTCTTTACTTATGCAGTCAAAAATCAATACATTGAAAGAAGCCCGATGATTGGTGTCAAAAGTCCGAAAGCTCGTCCAAAGGAAATTAGGTTTTTAACTGAATCAGAGATAAAAGGGTTATTGGATGCTATAGATAATAGTGATTTTAAAAACTTAATTATTTGCTATCTTAATACTGGAGCAAGAAGAGAAGAATTGCTTCCGCCCCTGTTCACATGGGAAAGCATTGATTTTGAGAATAATCAAATTAAGCTGAAAGGGAAAAAGGATAAAACCAGGTCTGTACCAATGAACACAAGTGTTGAGCATATTCTGAAAAAGCATAAAGAAATGAATTATGAATTTCCTTTCGCTTTCAAAACGGATTTTGTCTCACATAAGTTAGCTGATTATTATAAAATTGCTGGGATAAATAATGCTAATGTTCATGTGCTACGAAAGACCTTTGGATCTCTACTTCTACAAAAGAAACTAGCTGACATATTCATGATATCCAAATTACTTGGACACAGCAGTGTTCGGGTAACCGAATCACATTATGTTGATCTGCTTAAGGAAAATGTTGAGAAACCTGTCCAAGGGTTGACTGATGTAATCTTAATCGAATGAATAAAAAAGTAACCTGCGTGTAATGCGTGGGTTATTTTTTTTGCCTTGAAATATAATCTACCTTATCAATCCAATAAATTCCCCAAACTAATTTCCAATACGTCTATACACTGCTATCCCCTTGAGAACTAAAAAAAAGTATACAAAAATCTTACCAAAATCTTACCAAACATGTCATGAAATGGCCTGAATTGGCCATATTAGTGGTTTTTCAAGGCATCCAAAAACCAAAGAAAAACCCCTGCTAACATAACTATTAACAGGGGCTTATTATTGTGGGCCCTCAGGGACTTGAACCCCGGACCAATGGATTATGAGTACATTGGTCGCCCGTCGACAAAATAAAAAATGTTACCAAAAACTATACCATTTTTTTTCAAAATTTAAATTCAGCACGATAGGGGAGAGTGATATATTGTTTTTATTGTACTTATGAGAATGACTTGCAAATTGCTTATTGCATAGATTTAAAATGCTTATCATGTAAAACATGAAAACAATTGAATTAGCCATTGCGTCCAAGATCTATATAAATAATTATAATCAAATGGCTTACACGGAATTATTAGGAATTTACTGTGGATGAGAAGTCCATTGCTTTCACGACGAGAAAATAATAAAAGTGACGGAAAAGTGTACAAATTAGATTTAATCGAATGAGATCTGCTTTTTAACTGAATGTGATTCTGCATGATTATCTTTATGCTTTATATTTTACTGAAAGTCTGGCATTGATTTATCTGGGTTTATTCCACATAGTTTTGATGCTAAATGAACAATAGATAAACAATTGGAGCAATTACTAAAGAATGGAAGCACATTATATAGCTTTATTATTTTTTTTGTTTTGGGTAGCTATTTTAATTTATATAAAATCGTATATAGATAAAAAAGCCAATGAGGCATTAGGAATTTTCCCAAGTATAGATTCAGTTAATATTCTATTTAGAGAAAAAGGGGTATCGGGTAAATCTAGAAAATCGTTTAGTACAAAAATGAGTGGTGTTATAAATATTCTTGATATAATCGTAACTAATGATGAATTATGGATTAGGGGTCCAAAATATTTTGTTGAATCATTAATAGAAAGCGATCTTCTACATAAAGTGAATATTAAAGACATCGTAAATGTGGAATTTAATAAAAAAAACAAAGTAGTTCTTTCTTTTAAATCAAACAGCAACTCATTAACTGTACTTGATTTGAAGATGAAAAAAGCAAAGGTTTTTGTGGAGACATTTAACTTGAAAAATTAACAACGTTGAATGCATCAAATAGGGTGTTCATAAAACATGGTAGAATTTTTGAAAATCTTTTACTTAGATTTAACATGCGAAAACTAACTATATATCGTATTAGGTTTAGTCCATTGTTATAGATATGGATGACATAATAAGGGTAATTATCTAAATTTTCTAGTATTGAACAACATTATCCCCGCAGTAGATAATCCCAATATAGTTCCCGTTACCAATGAAAGCATTGTAAGGTAACCTTTATCAAGATATGATAATAATAACAATATTGCAATGGCATTTAAAATATATAAAATAATTTTCCTTTTTGAATTATTTTTTTCATAAGAGGTAGAGGACAATTTATATAATATTATTGACATACTAATTGAGTGCATCCAGCCAAGAGTGCAATAGAAGTATAATATTGACATAAAAAGGATAACAAATATCAAACTGTATATTATATTCTCTTTGTGTTTCTTAATTTTTGCTTTTATAAAACGCAATAACATATTTCCGAGGTCCTCAGTAATAATAAGTTGACAGTAGAGTACATCTTCAAAAACGATAGAAAATTATAAGTCCAATTTTTTGAGTTACCTTATAATCAGGTTGGCATAATATATATCTACAGTAATTAAGGCTCTCCAAATTTATCATAAAATCTTGCCACAATTCTATTGGCATTTGTCCTGTCCACTAGCCATGTAACACCAAAAATAATCACAATTCAATTATAATTCGGTATAAGAATGGTAGTCCACGAAACAACTCATAATTAATTAAAAAGAAAGGAAATATCATGGCAACAATTATTCTGAGAGCAGGAAAATTCGTACAAGCAGGAACGATAATTTTGCAGGCATTATCACTGATAGTGACCATCACAGAGACCGTGACCAGTAAAGCCAAAGATTCTCGCCAAACAGTCGGAGAAGATGGACCCGAAGTCGAGCAGGACTAGTAGCAATAACGTGAAGGTCCCTGCCAAGGCAGCACCATCAAGTACAGTCGATGTCTCTTTAAAACACATTCTGATAGGTTTTACCGTCCTGTTTGCAGGCACTACTATTACTATTTCTGGAATTGTTATGTTGAGAGATTTTGCTAAATATAAACGGCAACAAGCCTTACTTGATGGTGCCATTCGAATGATAAATACATTTAAAATTCAAGGAGAAGGAGAAGAAATTGGAAAAGAAAGATAATGGCGATGTTGTAATTGATAAAACAACAATCGATATCGCCAAGGAAATACTGGTAACAGTGGGACTGGTTTTCGTATTGACTAGGGTAGTTCACTGCCTTTTGCTTCCCGGATGTTACAAGCACAATGAGTGATGTCAAACTCCGTATAAGATTCAACGGTCCAGCGATTGCCCAAACAGCAGCAGTTATCTCGAATGGCGTCGTTTTAGCAGCTAATGTTTATTTGCTATCGTCATCTATCCAGCAGACAATCCGAACAACGAAACAAGCAAGAGTCTCAGACTCTTTGCAGACTGCAGTTGAAGTAGCTCAATCGTTCGGATCGTTGACCAAACTCATTACCGATATTGTAGAGAAGAACCATGTCAAGAACAGTACGGATTTATAACCCAGAAGAGCGAAGATTTTTAGAAGATAATTTGTACTGTACATACTGCGGGAATGCAAATGCATTCCAAATAGATCTTAAACTAAAACATCTTCTCAAATCAGAATCCGGATGTGTATCTGTTGAACTATTGAAATCATATTCTGATCGAGTAATGAATATCATAAAAAACAATGTGGACAAACTTCTTGAAAAAGGATTTGAGGGCAAACCTCGATTTCGGTGCGCAAATTGTAATGAAGATCAGTCTTTGGACTTGCAAGGCAGGGTGTATGACTACTGTTCCTATAACTTCTGTCCTGGCTGTTTTACATGTGGAATATGGATTGAAAAAGATGATCTGATTAACATGTGCACCGAATGCATCACTGAGAAAGAGGGAGAGGTCGAAGATGAAGATTGCATTTACAACTGTCCCAATTATGATAACGGCTTGTCAGAAGCTATGGATCATTATTCTTTGAGTTTACAGGAAATTAAGAAAAATCTTGGCTACTGATTAATAGGAAAATAAAATACTAGCAGGCAGGGCTTAAAAACTCTGCCTGTTTTGGTTTAAGAAAGGAGGTTATTTGTGCAGCTCATATGTCATGATTGCTGGAATTATACATATTTCGAAGTGGATGTTGAGACGCTGAGAGAGTTAAAAGAGGATAGCGGACAACTGGTAATCCAAGATACAAAATTTGATGATTTCAATTATAGTCATTCAATGCTCAGGGACAATCTAAATGATATTGTGCAGTATGTGATAAAACAAAACGGAGCGGCACTCATCTGGGATCCAGAATCTAAAAGTTATCAAAATAACTACATTAGCTGTGCCAGGTGTGGCTCAAATAAAGTGACAAAACCTTATAGCCTATGGCATTCGAATAGACATCAATCACTTGATAAAGAGCTATTAGCAAATCAAAAAGAATTTACCGAGCTAAGAAGGGAGAAAAAATATGCAGATAGATTGCCTGTCCTGTGGAAAGAGCAATGAGTTCTTACTCCCTTTGTGGGTGAGCACGACCTTTAAATTTAATGAGGATGATACCCTCTCAATCCTGCACGTAAAACCACTGGAATCATTGGAAGACAAACTTACAGATAACAATTCTATTCGAGAGATTAGTTGTAAGGAATGTGGCTCTAACGAAGTTGACATTGTATTTAACGAGTATGAGAATCAGGATGATGATGAAGTATCAGCTCTGGAGGGATTATGAGTTATAGGGACCTGATAACAGCAAAGATCAGGGATGCAGTCAACCAGTGGCTTGACAAGTTGAAAAAGGAAAAACCTGAACTCCAACTCACTCGCCAATGGAAGATACAGTATGGAAATGGATTTGTACCTGGGCATGCCAGTATTCCTGTTGTGACAGGCTCAAAGAAAGGCAAACATCTTATTGCAGAGGTGGGATTTATAGTCCCTGACAATCTGGAGATCGACCTAGAAGATTTGGAATTATCTCTATTGGATGAACCATTCAAACAGAAGAGACAACAAGTTGTCCAACCTGCTATTGATCAGCCTTTGGGTGTTTTAAATGATATCATTGTTGGTGTTAATAACTTCTTGTCGGAACTCAGTTTTACTTCTATTCCAGGGCAGGCTGTTAAAAAAGTAAATCTCACTCCATCTCCCCAAATGATAAACAGGTTGAAGGTTAACGCCAACGCCTATAGTCAGCAGGATATCGGAGATGTAAGGAAGCAGATCCGTTCAAGCAACATGCTACCGGAATGGTTAAGATCCATAAGTAATCTTGAAGTTTATAATACACTGATCGACAAGATAGCTGAAGGATATGTTCAGTATTCCAAAACAACAAATGTTACCCTTCAAGAGTTCTTCAAACTGTACGAAGACTATCTCAAGAAAGATGGCAAACTATTTGACTATTGTAAATACAAAGCTCAAGCAATTGATCTGGATGAAAGTAATGGCCATTGTAACGAAAATTACTGTAGTAAGAGGCCTTATAACAAACCATGCAGCCAGGCCATATCAAAGTTTGGAAAAAAATAAAGGAAGGGAGGGAAGATGAAGAATAATCTGATAATTAATACGCCCGAAAAGATTGAAGGAGATGTAGAGGACTTCAAAATGGATTGCCTGGATGATGAGAAGAATTACACTGTCGCAAAGATCAAACTCTGTAGGGATATAGAAAATGATCGGCCACTGCTGTTTTATTCTCAGGATTTAACACGAAACTTCCGTGGTGAGACCGACCCATTTGGCAAGAAACAGATATTGAAAGTGTTCACGCCATCAAATCATGAAGCGGTTGCTGATGTGACATTGACTAAGAAGTTTGAAGACACCGTACTGGCTTATAAGAAAAAAATTAACGACTACAGTCCAAAAACCGACATTTTTTCAGATCATATGATGCTTTTTCTAGATGAGCCGACAGCGGAATTTATATCAGACATCGGGGTCAATATAGAGGGACTATCTGAAGACTTTTCTGAGATGGAATCAGTAGAAGCTACGCCATTTCTTGATGATATATCCGCTGATGCGACAAGGTTAAAGGAAGAGATGTATTTCTTAAAAGGTAAGATGGTTGTGATCAAAGACCAGATGGCTGATACTTTTGAGGAATATGAAGATCCACGTAGGATGTCTGATGACGAGTTTGCTTTATGTCTGGCCAGAGAGAACATTCCTGATGAACTTGTGCAACAGTATCTCGAATTGAAAGAACAAATTGATGGTGTTAAAGGACGGCTTGGAGAAGTGAACACAGTTGTCTTTCGTGAGACGGCTTCAAAAATAAAACTACCAGAAAGGATTAAAGGAAATGATCTATTCCAGTGATTTTTTGGCAGAGGCATATTTTGAAATTTTAAAAAAGGTGTTTGTACAAAATGAAAAGCTGGGTGACCAGCAGATGAAATCAGAACAGCTCACTGCTGTGGCTACAACAATATTTATCCAAGCAGGACAGAGAGGGTTTTTGAAACCAGCTCCCATTGATGCATTCACAAGGGAGTTACTAAAAATAACTGGAAAAGTAAAGGATCGACAAATTCAGAAATCAATCTATGAATCGGTAAAATTGTTAGCAGGTTCTAACGGTTTAAAGGGGGTTGTATGAATCAGATTTCAGATGCAGATATAGAGCTGGAATATAGAAAAAGGTTTACAGTTCCAGAAGGTGAAATCATTTCTGATTCAGCAACGGCTGCTAAGCATTTCACAGCGGTTATTGGTGATAGAATTACCGAACGTGAATGCTTTTTGGTGATGTTACTCAATGGGAGAAATCAGCTTGTTCACTCTGAATCACTATTTGAGGGGACACTTACCTCGGCTATTATTTTCCCAAGGGAAATTGTTCGCCTCGCCATTATAGAAAATGCAGCTGCTGTTCTTGTTGGACACAACCACCCTAGTGGGAATAGAATGGAATCTTCAGAGGATAGGAAAATTTCTGATAAGATTAAGATGGCATTGAACACTGTGGATATCAAATTTCACGATTTTCTCATAGTAGTACCTGGAGGTGGAGGATATACATCTTTTGCTGATAAAGGATTAATCTAAAAAAAGAAAGGAAAAAGCTGTGCCAATCTATTCATTCAACTGCCCTAAATGTGGGCTGGCAGTAAATAAAGTTTCACAGGCTAGTGACAATCCACCGGAGTGTCCATATTACCATCTTGAAATGGAAAGGCAGATAAAACCATGTGGATTTGTCTTTAAGGGATCTGGGTTTCATGATACAGATTACAATCGTTTCCAACCTAAAATGAGGAGCAAAATATGCGAATAGGTTTTCAGTTGCCGGATGAGGAAGAAGTAGAACCGGAAGTAGGTGCTGCCGATCCTGATGATGCAGGACCACCATTTCATGAGGGATTATTCGATTTCCTGTTGGAGCATTGGCTAAGATTTGCTACGGTTTATGGGTCATACGCAGCAGTCAGGGATTTGTTGGAAAGTATCTTCTGAGGTGAAGAAAAGGACTGGCTGAGGCTGGTTCTTTTCTTTAATGAAAAAAGGGCTCCAACGAGTTAAGCTGAAGCCCTTTTACTGAGGGTTTGTTGCCGAATGTTTCGGTTATTTTACAAGTGCCACTTTTTGAGTTTGAGTAAACTCACCTGCAACAAGTTTGACTATATAAATTCCAGAAGCAACAGATGTAGCATCCCATTGGATACTGTGATAACCAGCATTCATTGTGCTATTTATTAATTTTGTAATATGTTTTCCCATTAAATCATAAACAATTAGTGAGACTAAAACATCTTCAGACAGGTCAAATTTAACTGTAGTAATCGGATTAAATGGGTTGGGGTAGGCAGCATGAAGGGCAAATTCTTCAGGTATCAGATTTTCATCACCTCCAATAGATCTAACAAACTCATTATATGGAACAACTTCACTCTCTATTGCTTCATTACCCCCATTGGCTGCAATCAATCCAACGATAAATCCACTTTCTGGATCATGTACCCCACGTGCAGTGCCGACATATTCCATCCCAATATTAGCAATGATGCCATTACCAGGGGATATATCTTCTCCGAGTGGACCATAGTAAACTAATTTAACAATTGAGCTATCAACATTAAATTTATATGCTTGGGTCATAGTAGATGAATAAGGACCGTTATCACAACTTAATGCTTTATAACCAGGGTCAAGTTCAATTTCCAATTGTAGGCCAGTTACAGTTGTTGTATTGTTCATTGAAACATCCATAATGAATGGAGGTGATCCAACTTGTTTAATAACTTTTGTTACAATCACAATACCTGGTGGTAAATAATAATCCACTCTATCCAACAAATAATTGACTAATTCAACAACATCCAAAATATTTATTGTACCATCTTGTTTAAAATCACCAGCAAATAGTTGATATTCTGATGGAATTAATTCTTCAATAATTATGTCGACTATTAATGTCAGATCTATTACTGTTATTGACTCATCATTGTCAACATCACCTAAAATATAGACGCAGCTACTATTGTCATATGTCGCATTTGGATTGTAATTCAGAGCAGTGTTATCGGTACAACCCATAATATAACCAGCTAATGTCCCGATTTTTACAATTTTATTGATCTCCCAGTCTAAACCATTTTCAACACCGGAAGGAATACAGGTATAATAAATATCATCTGATGAATCGTAGATTTTGAATATGGGGGTTTCTCCATTCTCAATATATCCATTTGTCCATCCAAAACCATCATCACCCATAATAGGCACATCACTATTTGATCCATTCCATTTCCTCGCACCAATAGGTATGTCGTTATTGTAGGCAATAATCCAATCCTCGCTCTCAATATCAACACCGTTTATTGTAGCACTGTTAATGAAGTAAAATGCTTGGTCAATAGATTTCGAATAGGAAAACTGGGATAATACTTGAGGTAACTCAACTAAAGGGGCGGATGACCCCCCAATTGGGGGGTCATTAAAAGTCATAGTGTTACTTTCAAGCATTATGAACCAGTAACCTTTTGAGGGTTCAAAGTGTGTTAATGAGCCTTCCAATTGTGTATTATCATCATTCCAGGTAGTAGATATTCCCTCACTAATTATTGCTAGAAGTACATCCGGATTGTTTACATCTAGAGGAAGCCCCTCCTCAATAGATTGAAGTTCATCAAAGGGATAAGAAATGAGATTTGCATTGATATGCAAATTATAGGTAGTTATGCTACCTATGGGATCTCCAAAATTTGTTAACATATCATCACTATTCATTATAAACCAGTAACCATCTGAGACTTCAAATTGTGTCAAATTTCCGAACCATTCTCCATCAATTAGTGTAGCAATTGTCCCTTCTCCAATAATTGCATTTACATTACTACCAACTTCTGATAACACCGTGGATATAGATGGATCTGCAAATTCAGTAAAAAAACTAATCGAATTCACACCAGTATTTAAATCAATTTTCGGATGTATAATAATTTCATTAGAAATAGTTGAATAATCAAACTGAGGTAGATAAATAATTATATTTGTATTGAGAACACCCCAGCCAGGAATCATATCTTCAATAAGTTCTACTCCAATATTAGATACACCAGGAGTAAAAATATTTGTTCCATTCGAAGGAAAACCTAATTTTACCCATGGTTCAGGAAAATAAGGGAATATAGAAGAGTAATTAACTAAGTTAATACCATTCTCATTAGGAAAATAGTCGGTTTCATTATTGTGTATAGAAAGATCAATATGATTAATCATGTCATTAAAGTTTAGATAAGCTAAAAGGTTTTCGTCAGTTTGATAAAGACTAACAGGTAATTCGGTAAACATATAATTTCGTATATCATTCTCAGATAAAACTCCCTTCCATATACGGAATTCATCAATATAAAAATTCTCTAAAAAACTATAATATCCCCTGTCAGAACCTAGGTACCATCTGTTAAAGGAGTAATTGCTTTGTAAATTCATAAAATCAAAAATATTTCCAGGTATAATGAATGGGTTATCTGTTTCTGACGGGGATCCATGGGTAATTATAGCCAAATCACCATTAACATATATAGTAATTTCCAAGTTTTGGTTGTCTAACTGATTAAAAGTGATAGAAAAATGTGTTGGTATATTATCAATAAAAAAATATTTAACATTGGTATATGGATACATAGCAATGGTAAATCTATATTCATTGTTTTCCAATTTTTGTAAACTAATTCGAAAATTTGGATTCCCTACGTCAGACGAAAATCTCTTTTTAAAAATAGTTTGAATCGAATTCTCAAATGGAGTAGTAGGTTCAGGTGAAT
>Ga0209045_1002037_pt1 | contig 15746 bp, 19 predicted proteins | sample SaaInlLV_10m_DNA_4_FD_184664 | JGI IMG/M metagenome (GOLD analysis project Ga0209045, IMG submission 184664) | Marine microbial communities from expanding oxygen minimum zones in the Saanich Inlet - Saanich Inlet SI072_LV_200m_DNA (SPAdes) (version 2) | ecosystem: Environmental > Aquatic >...
TTTTTTTTTTTTTTTTTTTTTTTTTTTTTTTTTTTTTTTTTTTTTTTTTTTAGTATAAATTATAAGCAATTCTATTTCTTTTAGGACTTGGAGTTCCAGGTTTAATACATTGACTTATTGCTCTATTAAGAATTCTCGTTTCAATATCTATTGTATCTGAAATTGCAATGTTTTCGCATTGTTCTTGCTTGGGATCATACATATTTAGAACTTTATAAATATTTTTTGCTGCATTGCTAGCATCTTTTTTTTGTCTTATAGTAAGATCTTGTATGCAATCTTCAAAATAACTGTCGCTATTTGCTAATAATTCCCATAAATCTCTTACAGGAGTTAATTTTTTTATTTTTTTATTATCAACATTGTGGCGGATGTATTCTCTAAGTGTTGCAATGTTTGCGACATATTGGGGTGTCATGTCTTGTTTTTGGAGAGTATTTTGATTAGTTGTTGTGCTTGCACATCCTATTGTTGCTGCTGCTACAAGTGCTATGTATGTAATTACTGTTGGTTTTTTTGTTATTCTAAGTTTCATTTTTTATTTCACGTCAAAAATTAAATTATCCAAATCGCCAATAACAACTTTTCCTTTATTTTCTTTTACTTTTACAAACAGCATTCTCGAAAGAATTGGAAGAGGGTTTTTTGGAGTTCCATGGCGTCTTATGCTTGGATGAATTTCAGGATTTTGAAATAAATTTAATAATGCATCCATATGATGAACATATGTATCCATAAATTCTTTTTTGTTATCGAGAGTTGAGAAATGTTTTGGTATAATATCTGTAACTTCGTAAGTATTGTTTTCTGTTAAGTCTTCTGTTAAAGTAAAACCCCAACCTAACTTGTCAATTTTTAATTTATCAGATTTTTTATCTAACTCTATGCCAAAATTAACATGCTCTGGAACATACAAACCATTTTTAGATTTGAAACCAAATTTTCTCATTATGTGAACATTATGATCCTCAAATTTTGTAGTGAATTTACTAGCAATTCTGTTTAATTGAATATAATTTAGATTGTTTTCCCCCCCAATTATTGGTGTAAACTTTACTGCATAATTATTTCTTAATATCACTGTTGTTCTTGTTGCTTTGTAGGCGTAATCTGAGGTCTCTGATTTATTTGATTGATCAGGATTTTTAGTATACGTCCAACCAATAGGAAGAATAACAGGTGTTGCTGTTTTTATGAATTTTGGACGAAATTTGCCTTTATGTTCTACTCTAAACTCATTAAACATATCTTCAATTTGCTTGTAAGCAGCCCCCATGTTTTGATAAAAAGGAATCATAATCTTAGCTATAGGGGTGGTTTTTATAAGGTTTTTGGGTGGTTTTGATGGTTAGAAATTAAGAAAAAAAATGTACGCCAACGCCCGGAATAACATAATTCTCTAAAAGGTCTTGTTTTTAGCTTTAAATCTAGTGCCCAAAATCAGTTTTTTCTAAAATCAATCAAATGAATCTTTTATATTTAGAATTCAGGACATAAGTCAAAAGTATAAAACGCAGTGGCCCGGAAGTCCATTCTTTTGTAACAATACTTTAATCTTTTTCCTTTAAGAACAATATTAGAAATGATACGAAAAATGATAACACTGCGAGCAATTTAAACGCATCATTGATGTTATAATTATCGACAAAAAGTCCAAATATTGGCGCAAATATTGCAAAACCTAATTTTCTTGATAAGTTACCTATTGATATTACTGTTGCTCTTTGTTTTGAAGATACTTCAATATTCATAAGGTGTGATGTAATTGGCCATCTTAATCCCCAAAATATTGAACTAAGAATAATTAGTACTGCTGACCAAATTCCAAATGCGAGTGTTGCTCCAAATAATAGAAATGGTGGAATTATTGCGGTTATTAATATAGTATTTTTATTTCCTATTTTATCACTTACCCAATTAGACATATACGAACCAACAAAACTTAAACCAAATGTTGCTGCAAATATAATTCCAAAAAGTCCAACAGATATGCTTTTGAATTCATAAAATACAGGATCTAGTTGATGAGCAACTTCTGCAAATGCAAAGAACAATAATCCTGCAGAGGAAAGGATAATGATTTGTCGATTGTTAATTACTGATTTTAATGATGAAAACATATGTTTGAAAATATTTTTATGTTTCTCTTTTTTGTAAGGAGGATCATAAATAAAAAGTGCTACTATTAATACAAGAATAAATGGTAAAATTGTTGCTATGATTGGAGTCCTAAGAGAATTAATTGCAAGAAATCCTCCAATGATTGAACTAATACTAGCTCCAATTGGCCACATGCTATTATTTATTGCAATTACTTTTTTGAACTTAGGAAATTTTTTTATTGTTTCTGGAATTACTGGAGCTTCCTTTTTTCCTAAGTCTGCTTCAGATTGTGCAACGGCTATTTTTTTTGTTACAGGTTTAGTTTTATTGCCAAACAACTTTACAGTATCGAACAAAATCGCTGTGTCTGTTCCGCTAACAAGACTATCTGCAATCGCAATTAAGACAGCATACAAAACGAAGAAAATTAATGATTGTCCAATGCTTAAGAAAATCAATGCAATTATTCCGGCTATACTTGCAACAATTAATGTTTTCTTACGTCCGAATAGATCTGCAATTGCTCCACTAGGAACTTCAAAAATAGTCGTTGAGATTGCTCTAATGGCTAGAATAAGTGTAACATTAAATACTGTAAAAAGTTCTTGTTGATAATACAAAGCTCTGATGGGAATAAAAAATTCTAAACCTCTTAGAAAACTAAATAGATAGATTAACTTGATTTTATCTAAGAGAAACTTTTTTTCCATTTTAAATAGTGTCAAACTTTATTTTAATAAACTTTTCTACTAGTGACATATTAACCTATAAGAAAAAAAAATGTACGCCAACGCCCGGATTTGAACCGGGATATCCCGGAGGAAACAAGCTTTCTTGTTAAGCATAGAATTTTGCTATTGCAATGTTCCAGGCTTGCGCAGTACCAGATTGTGCCACGTTGGCGTTTATGCACGAATATAAAGAAATTTGGGCTTATTTATAAATGTTTTTGGTTTATAGCTGTTTGAGTTAAGTAAAATTTATTAATCCAGGGGTTATTACTATCTGTATGGGTGGGTGTTATTTTAGTTTGATAAACAAAGCTGCAATAGTAGTAGGTGTTTTAGGTTTACTAGCTTTACCTTCTTGTAAGCATTTTAATGTTAAGACAAAATATATTAGTAAAACTGGAAATTCTATAGAATCTAAAAAAGAACAATTTGAATATGCGAAATGGGCTGCTGAGAATGGGTTTTGTTTTGCAGGAAAAACTGAATTAAGTAATGCAGTTGAAGGATTCAGTCTTGAAGGTTTAGAAAAATTAGGAGTTGGAGCAAAAGATTTTTATGACTTAGATGTTGCATTAGGAGATTGTTATGTGAACGAAGCAAAAAGAACATATTTATTTAGGAATGAGCAGGGAGCATTAACTGGTTTTGATTATATGGAAATGAGTCAAAACTGCAATTTTGCAGAAACTCATTTGAAAGGAGCAATTGCATTAGAAAAAAGATTAGAAGGAGAAGATGCAGGGTCTATTGAAAAAATAAATTTAATTAGAATAATACAAGATTTTAATTTTTACTGTGGAGATAGAGGTCTTTTAGAAAGATCGAGAAATGGATCGTTTATTTAATTAAATTTTGTTGCGAGACTAAATTTAACATATTTTAGAAAAATTTTGAGGGTTGAGATTATGAACAAAAAAATAAAAATAAGTTTAATTACTGCAGGATTGATTGCTATTGGTTTTTCAGGAATGAATTGTTCTACAGCAAAAAGATATGAATCAGTAACTGGAAAAAAAGTTGAACAGCCACAAGATATTTATGATATGGGTATTTGGGCAGCAAAACAAGGATATTGCGGACGTTCAGTAAAAGCTTTTGAACAATCTATTAATCGAGCAAAAGAATTAGGATCTGATAAATTATCTCTTGCTGAGAAATATGAAGCCAGTGTTGAGTTAGCAGATTGCATGCTCAGGCGAGCAAAAAAAATACATTTTGACAATTCAGTTGTTAGAGGCTATGATAAATACCAGTTAGAAGAGGTTTGTGGTCAAGCTCACACATTTATTATATCTGCATATTCTTATGGTGATAAGAATCAAGAAGATATTTTTCAGCTTAATAAAAAGTTGGATTGTTATTGTAGTAAAATAGAGCGAGAAATAACTTTTTGTTTATGAGTGGTTCGGTTGATTAATTTTATTGTTTTACTTTTTCTTTTTTGGTTTATTTAGGGGATGCATTAGTGTTTGAAAATAACAACTTAAACCTGCAATAATAAAAAGTGGTGCGAAACTTTTTACAAAACTTCCAGTATACCAAAAAAGCACTATTCCTAATGAGTATACAAATATTCTTCCCAGTGCGAGATAAAATTCTCTTATGACAATTATAATTCCTTTTGATTTAGAACTATTTTCATAAAACAAAGAAAGGAATGGAACCTCTAACATTGGAGCAGTAACGCCGCCAAAAGAATGAACAAACATAACAGACCAAACATTACCGACAAATCCACGCACAACAACACTTAAGCCATGCATTACTGCGCCTAGTCTTACTAATGCAATTTTATTTTCAGAGTCAGTAACCATTCCCATAATAAAATTAAAAATAACATAAAAAACATTAGCCAATGTAAAACTAAATCCGACGAGAACAACATTAAGACCAACTAAAAAAATATAAAATGGCCAAATAACTCCTAGTGCACCATATCGAATACCTTCTCCAATATAAGGAAGATCGTCAATAAAATGTTTTTTTTCGATGAGTTGGTTAAGATTAAATTTAACTTCTATTTTATTTTCATGTGTTAAAAATAAAGGAAGTGCTGAAACCAAAAATAATACAGAACCTATAATAAATAATGTTCCAAAAGACCAAAAACCTGCAATAGCACCTCCTGCAATAGGAGCAAAAGCACCAAGAATTGCAATACTTCCATTGAGCGTGCTTACTTGTTTTCCTCTACTACCATCATCACTTTTTGTTGCAAAATAAATATGAAATGAACTCCAAAAAATACCGTCGCCAATACCGCCAATTAATGCGATGAAAAACAAAGGCCACCCTGCTGATTTTAATGTATGGAGCAAAATCAAATACCCAATCGTGACAGGGGCACTTATTAAAATTGAATGTTTAACCCCTATTTTTTTACATAAATATAGTCCTAAAAAGAAAAATGAAAATGCGAAGGCATAAAACATAATATAATATCCTAAAATTGAAGGTATTGAATAGCTTAGTTTGTAAAGGTAAACAGGGATAAATAATGCTAACATACCCATTGCAAAATTTCTAATACCCATAGTCACGTACAATTCAGTTAATTCTTTATTTTTTAGAAGAAAATATAATGCGTGATTAGATTTATGCAGGGTAATTCACCTCTTGTTTACTCTTTTTTTATTGTAATAGTTAATACAATCTATATTTTTAACAAGATAAAAAGTTTTGTTTATAATGCTTTCTATTTTTATTAATAGCATAATAAATAATATTAAAATAGAATTAGTGATTAAATAATATAGAGATCTTAATCTAAAGATTGGTTGGCAAATTTCAGATTTGTTTTCGATTTTTTTGAAACAAATATTTGAGCAGTTTTTATAATTGAAGTTTTCTTAATCGAGCATTTCTATTTCGATTTTTAAACCTTCAGGAATAGGAACTCTCATAACTAATCTGAGTGCGCGTTCGTCGAGACCAAGGTCGATAAGACGCTTGTGAATTCTCATCTCATAACGTTCCCATGAAGCTTTACCTTCACCACAAGGTGTTTTTCTTGTAGTTATCTTAAGCTTTTTTGTAGGGAGTGGAATAGGTCCACGCATAATTACGCCAGTTTTCTCCGCAATGTCCATAATGCTATTACAGACACCATTGATCTTGTCAATTTCGTGTGATGTTAGTTTAATTCTTGCTTTTTGCATTTTATTATCTCATTATATCCACTTAATTTGTGGGAAAAATAAAAGATTTAAAAAAATTTTAGTCGAGTTTTTTCTCAACTAAGTCGATGCACATTCCTGCAGAAACTGTTGAACCAGAATCACGAATAGCGAATCTGCTCATCTGAGGAATTTCTTTTTGTCGTTCAATACATAATGATTGTACTGGTTTTAATGTAACAATAGCTGCATCACCATTTCTAATAAAGTCAGGATTCTCTTCTAAAACTTCACCAGTTGTAGGATTAAGCTTTTTGTTAATTGCTGTAACACGACAAGCAATCTGTGCAGTGTGGATGTGGAAAACCGGAGTGTATCCAACTGTAATAACGCTAGGGTGATTCAGAACAACAATTTGAGCTGTAAATTCTGAAGCAATAGTTGGTACATTATCAGCAGGTCCAATAACGTCTCCACGAGCAATATCTTTTTTACCAAAACCTCTAATTGAGAAACCAATATTATCTCCAGGTTCTGCTTGTTGAAGCTGTTCGTGATGCATCTCCATACTTTTAACTTCTCCAGGAACACCTTTACCTTCTCTACCTGGAACTGCAATAACTTTTTGTCCAACCTTCATAACTCCTGTTTCAACTTTTCCAACTGGAACAACTCCAATTCCTGTAATGTTATATACATCCTGGATTGGAAGTCTTAATGGTAAGTTTGTAGGTTTTTCAGGTGGATTTAATTTATCCATTGCCTCTAAAAGATTAGGTCCTGTGTACCAACTCATATTTTCGCTTTTTTTGAAAACATTATCTCCCTGGAGGGAAGCGATTGGAACGAAAGGAGTGGTTTCTGGATTGTAACCAACCATTTTAAGAAGTTGTCCAACCTGTTCTTTAACTTCATTATATCTTGCTTCTGAATATTCAACACCTTTGATATCCATTTTATTAACTGCAATAATTAACTGACCAACGCCAAGTGTTTTGGATAGGAAGATGTGCTCTTTTGTTTGAGCCATTACACCATCATTAGCAGCAACTACTAAAACTGCAGCGTCTGCTTGAGATGCGCCAGTAATCATATTTTTAATAAAGTCCTTGTGTCCAGGAGCATCAATAATTGTGTAATAATATTTGTCAGTTTCAAATCGCTTGTGAGCAAGGTCAATTGTTACGCCTCTTTCTCGCTCTTCTTTTAGATTGTCCATAACGAAAGCAAACTCGAAACCTGCTTTACCAAGTTCAGCAGCTTTTTCTTTTAATTTTCTCATAGCCTGTTCATCAACTGAGCCAGAGTCGAACATTAATCTTCCTACTGTAGTACTTTTACCGTGATCAACGTGTCCGATAAAAACAACGTTCATGTGTATTTTTTCTTTAGCCATAATTTATCTCCTCCATTTTTTGGTTAATGGATTATTTAACCTTTAATTTGTTAATGAGCACTTATTCAGTGCATTATCCTGAGCAGTTCAACGCTCACATCATTGTTTTGTTTTTTAAAGGATATTGAAGGTATTTAAAAGGTTTTCGTATTTTTAGACCAATTTTATAATTTCTATATAGTTTTTATATAATATATTCTATGTCGGTCAATGCATTAGTCAAGTTTAATCTACCTTCAAACCTTTTCGTTCTCTTATCTGCTTTTTAATTTTATCTTGTAATTCTCCTGGAAGTCTCTCGAAATTCTGATCAACTAATGAATAGTTTCCACGACCACCAGTAGCAGATCTTAGATCATTACTAAGTCCGAACATTTCACCAACAGGCAACTTACCAATAACTGTAACTGAATCACCTTCTTGTTGCATGTCTATTAATTGTCCACGTTTGTTACTAATCAACTTACTAATTTCTCCCATAAATTCAGTAGGGGCTTCAAACTGTAAAGTTTGAATTGGTTCAAAAAGTAATGGTGTTGCCATACTCATTGCTTCTCTAATACCTTCTCTTACTGCAGGATAAAGCTGAGCAGGACCTCTGTGGATTGCATCTTCGTGTAGCTTACAATCCATTAATCTAACTTTAACATTTAAACAAGGTTCGTGTGCAACAGGACCTGCATTCATAACATCTTGGAACATGTCAAGAACCATTTCAATGATTTCACCAATGTGAACAATTCCTCTTGTTTCATCAATAAGTATATTTCCATTGAAAACAGCTCTAACTTTTTTTGCAATCTTAGAATCATATCCTTTTTCTACAAATTGTTTAGCAACTGCTTCATCTTTTTTAGCACGAATTCTACCTGTTCGGATTTCGCCTTTTTTAATTGCTTCAACAACTTCAGGTTCTAATGGTTCAACTCTGAAATAAAGTTTGTTGTGTTTATTAGGAGACTTTCCTTCTGCATCTGCTGAAGTTGCTTTTAGAATACATTCTCTGTAAACAACAATTGGTAATGAAGTTTGAATATCAACACCTTTATCTTTTCTGATACGATTTTCCATAACTTCTAAGTGAAGTTCACCCATACCGCTCATTAAGTGCTCTCCAGTTTCTTCATTAATTTCAATATGAATACTAGGATCTTCTTTACCGACAATGTGTAAAACATCAATAAGTTTAGGAAGATCTGCTGGTTTTTTAGCTTCAATAGCTTTTGTCACAACTGGTTCGAATATGTGTGAAATTTGTTCAAACGGTTCACCAGGTTCATTAGTTACTGTTTCTCCCGGTGCACTTTTTAGACCACCAACTGCAATAATATTTCCTGCAGGAACATGATCAACAATTTCTCTTTTTGCACCATTCATAACAAAAACCTGTTGAATTCTCATACTCTGATTTACACCATTAAGATGTCCTGTAGAACCTCTTGAAACTGTACCTGAAAATACTCTTCCTGTTGCAATTTCTCCTGCTTGAGGATCAACAACAATTTTAGTAATAACAAAATACATAGGTCCTTTTGGATTACAAGAAATCAGAGATTGTCCGTCGGTACTTTCTAAATCGCCATGCCAAATTTTGGGAATACGATATTCTTGAGCTTTAATAGGATTAGGTAAGTGCTCAACAACACCATCTAAAATAACCTTATGGATAGGTGCTTTATGTTTAAGTTCTTTCCAAGCTTCATCATCGTTATAAGCATCAATAATTTCTTTAAAAGAAACATTATGTTTTTTCATGTAAGGTAGAGAAAGACCCCAATTGTGAAATGCACTTCCAAAACAAACACTACCATCCATAACATTAACTTGCCATTTGTCACTATATTCTTCTTCTGCAATTTTTTTGATCATTACATTAACTTGATCAATAATTTTAATAAATCTTGCTTGCATAGCTTCAGGAGTAAGTTTAACTTCTTTAATTAGACGATCAACTTTGTTGATGAATAAAATAGGTTTAACTCTTTCCTTTAAACTTTGACGAAGAACTGTTTCTGTTTGAGGCATAACTCCCTCGACGGCACACGCTAGAACGATTGATCCGTCAACTGCTCTCATAGCCCTAGTTACGTCACCACCAAAGTCAACGTGACCAGGAGTATCAATTAAATTAATTAAGAATTCTTTATCTTCAATCTGGTGAACCATTGAAACAGAAGCTGAATCAATAGTGATTCCTCTTTCTTGTTCATCCTCATGAAAGTCAGTAACTCTTGCTTTTCCTGCAAGTTCTTCACTCATCATACCTGCTCCAGAAAGTAAGTTGTCTGAAAAAGTTGTTTTACCATGGTCGATGTGTGCGCAAATAGCAATATTCCTGATTTGTTCAGGTTTTTCCATTGCTTTTAAGACACGTTCGCTCATCTTAGCCATAAAATATCACCTTGTTATTTTGTTTTAGTATTTTTTTTGTTTAATAATTTTAATAAATTTTGTTTTTAAAATTTAATTCTGAAATTTAAAACACGTGCATTTCGTGTACTGTTTTATATGAATGAAGTTCTTCATTTGAAAACCACAAATTAACTTCATAATCTGCTTCTTCTTTATTTCCAGAAGCATGAATTAAATTTTTAACTGCTTTGTTTTGTTCATCTGCGTAAGCATAACTAATATGTGCAAAGTCTCCTCTGATAGTTCCTGGTGCAGCACCTTTAGGTTCAGTTCCGCCAACAAGTTTTCTCACAAGTTCTACAGAGTTGACACCTTCAATAACCATTCCAACAACAGGACCTTCTGTAATCATTTTTTCAAGTCCAGGATAAAATGGTTTTTCTACGTGTGCTTTATAGTGCTTTTGAGACATTTCTTTGTCAACCCAAATCATTTTCATACCTATGATTTTAACACCTGCTTTTTCAAATCGAGAAATTATTTCTCCCATAACTCCTCTTTGAACAGCGTCTGGTTTTAATGCAACAAACGTTCTTTGTATCATACTTATTCACCAATTATTTAGCTTGTTTTTTTGCTTCTTTTCTACCTTCTTCAGTCCACTTCATATCTCTAGGCTTACGCTTTAATTTAATCATATTTTTTTCACATTTCATACTACAAAAATAAAAAACTTTACCGTCGGTTTTGACATACATCTTGCCACAACCGCGAGGTATTTGTGTTCCACAAAAAGAGCATTTCATATTAATCACCTACTTCCGTCTGCTTTGAAGAGGTCTAGCTTCAATTTCTGTTTCTCTTAGCATGAGGATATCATTAACTTTTACAGGTCCTTTAACATTACGTCTAAGAATTTTATTTTGATCACGACCGCTAAGAACCTTGCATCTTACTTGAACTGCTTCTCCTCTGGTACCTGTACGTCCAATTACTTCCTCGACACGTGCAGGAACTGCATTTGTGAAGCGAACCTTTCCCTTACTTGAGTCGTCTTTTTTTGAATCTCTCCGACCCGGTTTTTTTTCAGCCATTTTTCACACCTAGTAATTAAAATTACTTTGAAAGATCTGCTAGTATTTCTTTAACAGTCTTTTTTGCTTCTCCTTCATCAACAATAGCAATAGCGCTTGTACCAATTGGTAAACCTGCAGCAGCTCCTAATTCAACTTTACTTCCAACTTGAATGCATGGAACTTCCTTTTCTTTAGAAAGAACTGGAAGGTGCATAACAACTTCTGGAGGTGTTATATCGCTTGCAATAGCAACTAGTTTAGCAGTGCCTTTTTCTAAAGCTTTAGTAACTTCATTAGATCCTTTTCTTATTTTTCCCGTTTTTTTGGAAATTTCAATTGCTTCATATACTTTTTCAACAAGTTCTTTTTCGACTTCTTGTCCTACCATAATATTTCACCCCGAATAATTGATTTCGGTTTAATAGTTTTATTCGCTGGATTTTTTTTATAAAATGAGAAGTGATGAATATGAATAATATTTCACCCTCATTCAGACATTTTGTCTTCATAAATCACCAGGTGTTCTTCAGAAAAAAGAGGTCACTTATAAAGATTGTGCTTGAGGGCAGGATAACTTGATTTATAGTTGTAGTATAGATAGTTAGATTTAAATATATTCAATTATCATTATGGACTATTATATTATATATCTATTGATTGAATGGGGTGGATTTATGAATTTGAAAATATTAAATAAATTGATGTTGACTATTATAATAGCAGTAGTTCTTTTAGTGATTGTTGGATGCGGGGCTAAATATGTTTGTTCAAATGGGGCGACTGTTAGTGATCCTGATTTGTGTCCTAAATCTAAGACTGTGGTAAAATCTGTTGATTCTGATGTCGATATGACTGATGATAAATTAAATGTAGATGAAGAATATTCTGAATTAGAAGAGAAACTTGAGGACGAACCAGTTGTTGTTCTTTCTAAAAAATTAAGTTCAGATATGAATAATTTGCTTGAAAAACACACTAAAATAAAATCATATCATTATTTTAAAGATAGTGGAACTTCAAAAGGATATGAAGTTTGGGTTAAAGGAAATAAACTCAAGAAAAGATTAAGTCCTGATTCATACTTGCCTGCGAATCGAGTTGATGTTGTATTTATTGATAGGGATAAAAAAACAGCATATGGGTATTGTTATGATACTGCTGCAGAAACAGATTGTATCGACGAGAGAATGGGAAAAGCATTTAAATTAAGTTTTACAAAAGAAAATGTAGAAACTCCTTTGGATATATTAGATTCAATTAATTATATTGAAGAAATTGGAGAAGATATGTTTCAAGATCGCAATACGGTAATTGTTCAGACTGATGATAATTTTAAGTATTGGTTTGATACATATTATGGATTGATTATGAAACAACAGAAATTAGAAGAAACTGATGATGGATTTGAAGTTATTGAGGAACATACGTTTACAGATGTTTACTTTAATGGACTTAATTCAAAAGAAGTTAGTTTGCCTGATGAAGCTGTGATGGGATGATTTTTTTAGTTAATTTGTTACTTTTTTTTGTTTTTTACTTCTTTTAATTTTTTGTTATTTAGCTGTGCTATTTCGCTTTGTTCCTGTGTTTTTATTTATAATCTTGATAATATTTTAATGACTTAATGAACTCTTCCTCGTCGTAATCTATCCAAGGAATATCTGTAAAGTGTATTAGTGCAGATGTGCTATCCCATAAAAGAAAACCGCCAATTTTTCTATTATATCCTGTTTTAATAATTAAATCAGGGGGTAGAAAATATGATGAATACAAATTTTCTTTGATTGCATCTTCGTCTATAGAATCAACATCTAATTTGCCATTAACAACTCTTCTCGCAATTAATTTACAACTATCTACTAGTTCTTCTTTTCCATCATAATTGATGCATAAATTTAGAAAGTAATGATCATAATCTTTTGTCTCGTCGATAACTCGTTTAATAGAATCAATAACTCTGCCTGGAAGGTTATACCATTTACCAAGAATGGAAACTTTTATTTTGTTTTCATGAATTGAATTGTTGTGAACTAAAAGATCAAAAAATTCAACTAACTTATCGATTATTTCTGAAAAATATTCTGATTTAGATACTTTGTTTGTGAGTAAATACAATGTTACTAAAGGTGTATTATATTTTATTTGTAATTCTATTATTTCTTTAACATTTTCAAAAACATATTTGTAAACATTTTCAATAGATTCTTTATTTTCTTCTGCCCAATCTTTATGGCCGCTAACACTAATTGCAATATGTTTGGGCATTTTTTTACGATCTAATTTTGGTTTTATAAGCATTTTTTTGTTTATTTTTTTGTTCTTTATTATAGAGTATATTCAGGTGTATATTATAGTATCTATTCTTCAATACTAACATAATTATTAAATATATAAAGTTTTTTATGTTATAAATGTATTAAAATTGGGTTTTTATATGTAATATTTTAAAAAAGAGGTAATTCAAAATGTTGCTAATTGATCAAATAATGTATTCTATTGCTTTAATTACTCTGCTGGTTGGGAGTTTTACAGATTTTAAATTCAGAGAAGTACCTGATTGGGTAAGTTATAGTCTTGTTTTTATAGCATTAGGAATAAGATCTATATTTGCCATAGTCTATGAACAGTTTGCTTATTTACAAGATGGAATAATTGGATTTTTGATATTTCTTGCTATAGCCTTGATTATGTTTTATACAGGTCAATGGGGTGGTGGAGATAGTAAATTGCTTATTGGACTTGGAGCATTAATTGGTGTCAAACTTCGAATGGATACATTTATGGTTGGCTTTTTTGTAAATTTGATTGTTGTTGGAGCGATTTATGGTTTGTTGTATTCATTTTATTTAATCTATAAAGAAAAAGGAGCATTTTTTTCAGAATTTAAAAAATCATTTGGAGAAAAAAAGGTTCAGTTTTTTATTGTGTTAGGTCTTGTTGTATTGTTTACAATCGGTGCATTCTTTGTTCCTGCAGGATTTAGCATTCCTTTGTTTTTATTTGGACTTATATTATTAATAGCATATTTAGTAATGTTGCTGCTTGTTTCTGTTGAAAAATCTTGTATGATTAAATCAATAGAGCCTGAAGAATTGACAGAAGGTGATTGGATTGCTCAGGAAATTAAGGTAGGTGCAAAATTAATTTGCGGTCCTAAAGATTTGGGTATTTGTAAAAAGCAAATTGCCGAATTAATAAAACTCAAGAAGCAAAAAAAGATTAATAAGATACTGGTTAAAGAGGGAATACCTTTTGTACCTACTTTTTTATTATCTTTTATAGTAACTTATTTTTTTAAGAATTGGTTGTTTAAGTTGCTTGGGTTTTAGAATTTAATTTTTTTTTAGTTCTTTTTTTTTGGTTTTTTATTGATTGTTTTTTTATTTAGACAGTACTGCGGCAGTTTATCAAATTCTCTTTCAAATCTCTTTGAGATTCGCAAGCCGTCAAATTAAAATTTGAAGTATGAATTTGACATATCGAAAATGCTCCTGCATGCCTTGCAAATTAAAAATTCGAGAGGTCTTACAAATGCTTTGCATTTGAAAGCAATCGGAGCATTTTCTGCAATTAATCAACAATTCGCTTTGCTCATTGTTGAATTAATCGAACTACGTTCAAAAGAATTGAAATTACATTTCAACTATTGGTGCCAAGGCAGTACGGTTTATTTTTGTAGTACTGTTTTATTCAAGGAACTCTTTGAAGTTGTTTTAGAAGGTAGTTTTCTTCGTCGTCTTTGTTTTGTTTTTTATCTTGATCTTTGTTTTGGTTTGCGATAATTATATTTTCTTCTTTTTCTTCTTTTCTATTTTTTATGTTTTTATCTAATTGTGTTTTTATTCTGTTATGAATTTCAAGCATTAATTCATTGTTTAATTCTCTTTTGTTCCAATCAAATTTGTAACCATCGTTTTTTCTTCTTGGTAGAATATTTATTGAAAAATGAGGAACGTCTTGATTTGCAGTAGGTCCATTATTGACGAGAATATTAGTTCCATCTGTATTTAACGCAGTGTGGATTATTGAACTTAATCGGTTCGCAAGATCGAATAAATGTCCTGCAATGTCGTCAGGAAGTTGTTCTAAAATAGAAATGTGTTTTTTTGTGCAAACAATTGTGTGTCCTGCAACATGGGGTGTTGGTGTTAGAAAAGCTACAGCTATTTCATCTTCGTAAAGCAAAGGGAATTGTTCGTTTTGAATTAAATCGCAGTAAGGGCAACTTGTCATTATTTATTGAACACCTCTTGGATTTTTTGGCTAATAATTGAATATAATTGACTTTGATCTTCCTCATCAATTTGATTTTTTTCTAATATGAATTGATTTATTTTATCATTTTCAATCCGAGGAATTATGTGAATCATTGTATGATTTGAGGCTTGTCCTGCAGCTTCACCATTTGCAATTAAAATATTGGTTCCTGAAGCTTTAATTGATTGAAGTATTGCGTGAGAAATTTTTTTTGCAGTTATGGATAAATGTTTTACAATATCTTTGGGAATTATAGGAAAAATTTCAAAATGTTGTTTTGGCAGTAATAATACGTGACCTGGATTTGCAGGTTTGATATCTAATATTGCTGTACAAATATCATCTTCATAAATTTTAAGTGATTCAAATTCTCCTTTTACTATTTGACAGAATGCGCATTGATCGTCTGGTGAGTGGTTGGGCGACAGTTTTTGTTCCATTATGCCTCTTTTTTTTATATTTTTTGTTATTTTTATTTTTCTTATTTGTTCTTTTCTTTTTTTCTTCTTTTTTTCTCGTTCTTATTTTCTTTTCTTTTTTTATTTTATGGGTGTTGTGTTCTTTTTTTTTATATATGTGTCGATTATAGTTGAGGGTTTATGTAATTAATTGTAATTAATTTGTTTTATTTTGTTTTATTTTCTTTTTTAAGAATTAGAAATAATTACGGAATTTGTTGATGTTTTAATAAAATAATTTATAATAATAAATAAGT
>Ga0209045_1002039_pt1 | contig 15720 bp, 10 predicted proteins | sample SaaInlLV_10m_DNA_4_FD_184664 | JGI IMG/M metagenome (GOLD analysis project Ga0209045, IMG submission 184664) | Marine microbial communities from expanding oxygen minimum zones in the Saanich Inlet - Saanich Inlet SI072_LV_200m_DNA (SPAdes) (version 2) | ecosystem: Environmental > Aquatic >...
TATTCCAATAGGGTAATACGATAGCAATAGAAAAGGACAATCGCGGAAGGCTATGGGGGACAGGAGTTTGGCGCGCGCGCTCGGGGCGGAAAGGTGTACTACGGACCCAATCTACAGTAAACTACCGCTAGATGCGCAGGTAACTTGGAGAAGTATGGCTGGTCCTGCCGTCCGACGGCCACTGTGCCTGGCCATTGGCTATTCCAGGTGAATTCTCCCCAGGCGGTCCACCTCGTGGACGGTCGTGAAGGCTGACCAGGTGTCGATGCCGTATCTCGCGCCGGGTTCGCCGCACAGCTCGGGGTTCATGATGCGCAGGATGTTCATGTAGATGTCGTCGCCGGGCTTGACCGGCCTCTCGATGATGTCGTTCAGCGCGAAACAGAGGCGCACGACCCACTTGCCTTCGTCCGTGTTGGAGACGGCCTGCATCCCGAACGCCTTCTCGGTGTACTCGGTGGCGAGGACCTTCTGGCGCCAGTTCACTTCACCGTAGGAGAGCCCCATCGTCATTCCCGTCGGCCCGACCAGGTATTGCCGGAACGGTTGGGCGCGTTGGCCGGCAATGAAGAGCTCCCAGTCGTCGTAGCAGGAGATCATCGGCGAAACCTCCAGCCGTTTCGGGTCGGTCAGGTCGGTCAGTTCAAGGAACAGGAACGTGCCGTCATGGCAGATGCGGCCGTCGAGCTTCAGCGCCGCCGGATCTTTGCGCCCGTTCTTGTACCACTTGCCTCCGAGCGATCTCGCCTGATCCCAATTCACCTTGTTGACGTCACCCGCGGCAGCGGCAACGCGGGGGGCAGTTATGTCGGGGATGGGGAAGCTCATTCGTTCGACAAACGACTCCCGCCCGGCCTTCATGTACGTCCAGACGGCATCGTCCCAGAGCTGGACTAACTGCTTCTGCTGGTCGGTCTTCGCTGCGGCATGGGCGCGGTCCATGCAGTCCTGAAGCGCGGCCATTACCTCCGTGGTGCCCAGGTGTCCCCAGGCAATAAGGGGCGTTTGCGCGCGCGCGACCACTACCCCGTTCCGTTGGGGGTAGTTGGCGGGGTTGCAGTACCGTTCCTCGATGATGTCTGACATTTCTCGTAAAGGCTTGCCGGCGGCTCCGTAGACGCTGAAATACTCGGTGAGAAGCTCATCGACATCCCGGTCGGGTTCCTCCATCAGCTTGTAGCCGACATAGTTGTCTACGTCGCAAGTGAATCCGTCATAGAAGATGCCTCGCACCCCGAGCTGCTTGAAGAGCGCGTACTGGCGCTTGGCCTCGCGCGGGAAGAAGCCGGGGAAGCAGTGGAACTTACCGTATCGGGCATGCAGGCTGGGGAAGCAACCGTACAGCCAAAGGTACATGGGCACGGACTCGGTTGCGGTCCATTCCTTCAAGCGGTTGATCTGCGCCTCCAGAAGCGTGGCATTGAACGGTGTCCGGTTCCCGTAGACGCAGAAGTGAACGACCACGTTGTCTTCCAGCTTGAAGCCGGCGGGCAACCCTTCGTGGCTCATGTAGGCCAACGTCGAGATCTGTTTGTCGGGATGCGACTTCCTGATCTCGCGGGCCACCCGGTTGACGAACCGGAACCAGTAGGTGCTGTGCTGTGAGCGGTCTTTGGCACGATCCGGCTCGAACTGGCTGGCGCAGGCTCTGCACTTGCAGAAAGAGTTGTTGTCCATTGGCTCGAGCGCGTAGAAGTTCTCTCCCCATTTCTGCACGCCCCGAATGCCGCCGTTGTCGAAGTAGCCGCGGGCGTCATGCACGACCTGTGCGACCGTTGCGTCGTTGCTGTAGCAGAGCTGTGGGGGCTGTCCTTCGTATCCTTCCGCGAAGTACTCGGACTTGCGCTCTTCGAACTGGTCGTTCACCTTCTCCCAGAAGCGGGGATAGAAGTCATAGAACGAGTGGTTGCATGCCGAGGACTCGCCTCCGGCTTTCATCCGGTACATGAACAGGCGGTTCTGCGCCCGCATACCTGCTGTCCGGTGGTGCGGGTGACTGAATTGACGCCAGACCTTCCCATAGGCCCGGCTGTTGTACGGCTCGTGACTCTTGGGACCAAACACGTGCCACAGCCCGCCGTTACGGTTGTATCGCTGTGAAACGTCGAACGCGGCCGCGCCACCGCGGAAGATCATGTAGGGCTTCTGGCGCAGCTCGGAACCGGAGACGACCAGCGTGTTCGCCTTGGTGAGCAGCGTTCCGTGGTCCGACGGGTTGATCCAGCGTACTCCGCAATGCGTCTCAAGGAAGTCGTACACGGCATGCATGCTGCCGACCTCGTGGTAGAGCGATGGCCAGGTATGTACAGCGGCCTTGTTTGCCAGATAGTCGTAGACCGGTTCATCGAGGTCCTCCCTGTCCTTGCCCGCCAGGACGAGGGCCTTGGGGAAGAACTTGACCAGGTATTCCTGCTTGCCGAGCTGCGAGCAGTCGACGCCCAGCTTCCTGACGTCCGGGCTGTCCCCGACGAAGATGGGGGTCATGCCGACCTGAGCCCCATTGATGATCGGCAGCTCCGCGCCGGTGATCAGCTTGACGTGGTGCTGAAGCTCATACGCGCCCAGTCGGGCCGCTTTTGTCGGGGTCTGGCTCAGGATGATCTCCGCTGCCGGGGTGCCCTCGCGGACAAGCGTCAACGCGGTCCCGGGTGCCGCTATGGTGCTGCCTGAAATCATCGCCATGACGATGCCTCCGTATACTGCTCTCATGCTTCTCCTCGTCACCTCTGTCGCCACGGCCATGCCCGCAAGGCAGTCACAACTCGACCGTGCGTTCTCGCAGGATCCGGTCCTGTGCCGCGGCGAGTTGCCGGAGTGGCTCGACCTCGGCCATGGTCACATCGTGGAACGTGACCCACAGGTTGCGGCACAGGCGGCGTTTCTCCCCGCCGAGGTCGATCACTATCGGGCCGTCCTTGCACCTGCCGCACGTGCGGCACTCCCCGGCGCGAAGCACTGTCTCCCGAAGACGTTCGGGAAGCGCAGCAGCACAAGGCGCGATCTGCGGCGTGGTGTCGAGTACGAAGCGCACGCTCAGCTTGTTCTCCTCGACAACGAAACCGAAGAGCGTCTTGCCGAGCTTGGGGTTAACATAGCTGCCGCGCCACTCGCCGCGGGCGAGTCCGGAGCATTTCAGTTTCGGCCGGAACCCGAGCGTCTCGACGTGTCCCGCGAGCGCGCGGAGCACGGTCGCCTGCTCCTCATCCAGGGGGCGGGTGACGTCGTCGATGGTCACTTTGGGCACGCCCAGCGCCGCGTCCTCACTCGCCAGGATGCGCAGGTCGACTCGACAGAATACGGAAGGAGGGTGGCGTGATTCCGCTGTGTACAGACGCGCGGCCTTGGCGAACACGCTCAACCCCGTCGCTGTAGCCGGCGTGCCGGGGAAGCGGACCATCAAGCGCCCGGCCTCCGGAGTCGACGACATGCCGGCTGCCCCCAAGTCGGACAAGAGTTGCTGCAGACGGGTAACGCCCGTCTTCCTGCAATGCGCTCCGAAGGCGTCCAGGGGAACGGCCAGGCTGGACTTGGCGCCCTTGTCCCACGTCTGCCCCATCAGCCCGATGGCGAAGAGCAGCTTCGGCAGTCGCCTGAAGCTGCGACTCGCCCCGCCATACTGACCGCCGGCCCGAGGCAGTGCGTCGGGGTAAGTTGGGAGATGGAATGCACCGGGCGACCTGGCGGCCAGCAGGTACGTCTCCGAGACGAGAGCATGAACGGACCTGAGCCCCCCGTTCAGCGCCGCCTTGTCGATGCCGCGTGCGTGCACCGGCGCGATGCTGATCCGCCGCGGCAGAGCTACCATGTTTTGGTAGTGGTTGCGCGCAATGCGCTGTGCGTAGGTGAGTGTACTCACTGACCGTTCTCCTTGGATCCCCGTCGTCAATCCAGACAGATCTCCACCACTGCCCCTCACACGCTTTCGTCCTGCGGCGTCGCGTTCTTCGACCGGCGAGGCGAGTCACGCCAGCGGATTGGCGAAACTGATCAGGTCCACCAGTCCCGCGTCCGTGCCCTTTCCCTTATCCAGGTTCTCGATCCACGGGCACGTGTAGATTCTGCCATTTGGGTGTACAGCGATCGTCTGTGACGTGCGCGCATAGCGTCCGTCTTCCAGGCGAATGACTCCGTGGTCGTCGAGCTGGTCGGTGCGCAGGTTGTAGGTGATCAGGTGCGTCGCTTCATTGAGCTTCTTGTTGTCGTGGCCGGGCACGCCGTACGTCCCGGTCAGGTAGTAGATCGTGTCCGCCATGTCCGGACCGTAATCCAGCGCCAGGTACCCGTAGTAGAACGGCTCGTAACGGCCGCTGCGCAGCACTGCGTCGGCGCAGATGCGCCGGATCAAGTCCAGCTTCTCCTTGGCCGGATCAAACTTGAACAGGAACCCGCTGCGCGGATGCACGCCGTAGAACACCCGGTCCCGATCATGCCAGCGGATGCCGCGCCAGTTGTAGCCTTGGTGCCCGCCCTTGTGCGGGTCCCACTCGCCGAGGATGTCGCGTTTCAGGTTCTCCTCGATGGTTGTGAGCGCGTTCGTGCTCGGGTCGTAACGGACGATGTCGCCGGTGGCGCGCGTGAAGTACACGATTCCTGTGTCGGGCACGACGGCAAAGGCGCGGCAGAGACACAGGTACTGATCGCCTTCGCCGACCTCGCCGCCGCGGCAGCACGGGCCCAGGTCGCGCAGCCTGTCCCCGTCCAGTTCGTGATAGATGAAAATGCCCCGCGGCCAGGTCAGCCCGTACAGACGACGGTTCTTCGTGCAGAGCCCGGCCGTCAATATCCCTTCCGCCGGCGGCGCGATCGCCAGATCTCTGCACTCGAGCGTCGCCATGTCGATTTCCACGAAGTGCCCGCCCGGGTACTGCGTGTACCCTTCCGGCACCGCCGCCGGCTGCTCCTTGCCGTCCACGCCGGCAAAGAAGCCGTACTGCGTCGCCTGGTACATCTTGCCGTCCATCTCGAAGAAGGGCGTGTGCGACTTGCCCTGCGGTATCGATTTCCTCCCCGACTCCCCGACGATTTCACCTAGATCGCCGATCAGTTGCACGTCGTCGGTCTGCGGGTCGTAACGGTAGAACCGCCCGTGGCAATCACGATCGTGCGAACTGAGCGTGTAGTAGATGCACCCGTCGCTGCCCAACGTCAGTGAGTAGAAATTCGAGTCGCCCAGCGCAAATCCGGCCGAGTGCAACTTGGCCTCGATCGTCGCGTTGCGGTCGCCCTTCACCACGGTGTCGGTCATACAAAGGCCTCCCGATCAACATTGGCACTGCCAGGCGACGAACATCGCCTACACCAGACCTTCATCGATTAGCTCGCAATCAGTTCTGTACGTCAGTCTCAGCGGCACTGAGCCGTCCCGCGGCGCGCAGCACGTGCAGCGCGTCCAGCGTCACGAATGGGTTCATCACCTTCCGGCGCGACACCGGTCCCCAATCGACCATCGACCCGCCGTTCGCCGGCTCGTCGACGACGCGGTAGTGCTTCCCCTCGGCCCGCCAGCCGCCGTCAGGCAACTGTCTTGACTCTACGAGGTCAAGGGCTTCCGCGCAACGACAGTCGCCTATGCGTCCCGCTTCCGCCATCACCTTCAGCGCAATCAGGATGTCGTAATGCCAATAGTGCGGATATCGCAGCCTCAGGAAACTCCCATGGATCACGGAGCCGTCATGTCGGCGCTTGAAGAGCTTCCGCTCGAGCAAGAACTCGCAGCACGCGTCCACGGCTCGGCTGGACGCTTCCGAGCCTGTCAGCTTTGCGTGCCACGCCAAGCCGCGTAGCGGTAGGAGCGTCTCGTGGAAGGACGAGGTCCGGGCCGACGTCTTCCTATCGCAGTTCCAGCCGCCGTCGGGCCACTGCCAGCGGGTCAGGTTCGCTGCGAGCTGGTCCGTCCGGTCGTCGGCCAGTCCGAGCGCCAGGGTCGCGTAGAGGGCATTGCCTTCCTGAGACGCACAACGCCGCGCGCGTCCATCGATGATCGGTACGCCCGGGCGCGACTTGTACCTGGCCGCCTCGCGATCCACGACCCGCTCCCGGGTGCGGACGGGGTCCAGCCAGTACTCGTACACCTGGTCCCGCAGTGGAATCAAGGCTGTATCGCCCGGGGGATACCCGATGTCGGCCAGATCCGCCAGAGCCCAGTGCGCCCCTGTGTACTTCGAGTAGACCCCCGACACGCGGCCGTCGGCGCTGTGCGGCGACAGGAGTTTCCCGACCCGGGTCGACGACCGGATCGCTTCGCGTTCCCGGCAGGCCCGCTTCGAGTCCGGCGCGATCCCGCAGACATCGACGAGGGCCCTGTACCGAACGCAGGGATCGTCGGCGCGTAGCAGAGCTGCGACCACACTAGTCATGCGACGCCTCCGACATTCGGCAGCAAGTCGCTCACCCGCCGCAACGCTGAGACCACGGCAAACGTTGCGGCATCGCAGTGCGATTCGCGGCCCCACGAACCGTCCGGGTTCTGGGCCTCGACGATCCAAGAGACCCATTTCATGATCCCGATCTTCGCGGCGAGATGGTCGAAGGCGGCCAAGATCTGGAGTAGTCCCGCATGTCCACACGTGTAGCGGTTCCAGCCCGGATCAGCGCCTTCACGTCCGTCCTGTTTGGCGACCAGATCCCACAGGTACGTTCCCGCGTAGGCACGGATGCGCTCGCCACGCGCCCGAGCGAACGCCCGTATCGGGATGAGTCCGCAGGGCGCGAAGTCGCACGGCATCTGCAGCGGATAGACGGTTCGGCCGTGTTCCCGGCGGCTTCCGGTCCTCGGCATGCGCAGGATCTCCTTCTGGATCTTGAGCAGGAGCTGTTCGGGACCGGCGCCCAGGTAGTCCAGTACCTGCGGCGGCAGCGCGACACAGCCGTCTTCCACGGTCACCACTGCGGCAGCCCGCAAAATGTCTCTTGCCGTTGCCTCGCGCTTGCTCGCCATGGCGATCACCTCTGAGATGGTTCAGGTTCTGCGTCCACTGCCTGCTCGATCTGCGGCGCGAAGTAGTCGGTCAACGTGTCGAGCACGTGCTCGACGCTCTCCCGGACGGTCCGGCCGCCGTCTGGCGGCCGCGCGTCAAGATACTCGTCGTCCAGACAGGCGAGCTCGCCGATGAACTTGCCGAACTCCTCGTGCGCTTGTCTCACGAAATGGGGCACGTGGAAATGCGGGTCGTCACCCGTGAGCGGGCCGCGGGCGCGGACCAGGTCGCGATAGTGAGTTGAGAAGTGCCAGACCCACATGCGGAGGGTGTCATTGACCGTGAAACCGTCAGGCGTGGCGTGGTCAAGCGTGTCGAATGCGGCCACTGCCTGGATGCGTTCGGTGGCCGCCTGCTGGGCGGCGTGCAGACGCGCAATCAGACTGTGCACCTCTGTCCGACTGCCGGAGGGAACCGGCTGGTCTTCGTCGCCTTCGTGACACATTGTGATCTCCCTGGTTCCGATACTCGATCCTCAGACAGGTGCGTGTCGGCCTCAGCGACTGACTCCCTCGTTCCGGAGCACCTTCAACGATCATGCGTTCCCCTCCGGCGCGCAGTGTCAACAGCGCGAATGCCGCCCATACCTACGCGGCCCTGCGCTGCCACGGCCGACCAGCGGTTCTGTTGAGTACATTTCTCATTGCGTCCAGTTCCCGATCCTGCTGCGGTGGGCCATATAGTGATGGCGACTCAGGGACAGCACATCGAACACGGGTTCCTGCCAATGGCTGAGCCGCAGCAGGAGCCAGGTGATGGGGCAGTCGCTCGCCTCGATCCGCGCGTAGAGGCGGCGCAACCGGTCCAGGTCCGTGTCCTGACAGACGGCGAACATGGCCTGGAGCGCGCCGTCCGCGTCGCGCCAGAGCATGGTCTGGTCGTCCACGGCCTGGGTGCAGCCGTGGACGGCGGCCAACGCGCCGTGTACCCGGGCGATCTCGGCGAAGGTCGAGGCGTAGAGTTCCGCCGGACTGGCCTGGCGTTCCAGCCAGTCCAGGTTGCTCAGGTCCGCACGGACACCGGCCCGGGGTGCTCGGGGGCTCAACTTGGGGCTGCGTGGCTGGTTGTTGTGGCGGATATACCAGTCCGGCTGGAAGCTGAGCACGTCGTAGTACCCTTCACAGGGGATGATGATGAAGGCCAGAGGCGACCCGGTTTCGCCGAGCCGGTCGAAGAAGCGCCGCGTGCCACGGATGTCGTCGCGATCGACCACGGAGAGCAGCGCGTCGATCCTGCCGTCGGCGTTCAGCCACAGAATGGCGTCATCCAGCGTGGACTGAGTACAACCTACGCGTTGAGCCTGCTCCGCCATGGCCGCGAGACGCTGCCGCTGTGGCAGATCGAGAATGGCCGCCCATCGCTCACAGTGCTCGCGGCTGATGCCCGGTGCGGGGTAGACTCCGTTGCCGGCGTTGAAGTAGTTACGCAGGTCGGCGCGGATGCTGTCCGCAGCCTGCGGCACGGTCCGTTCCGCGGCCCTCTCGATCTTGCAGATGCGATCGTACCTGCTGTCGAGCACCCAGAGATCCTGCCCGTCCCAGGCGAGGCCGGAGGTGTCGCCGACGAACGGGACGCCAGCCCATTCGATGAGACACGACGCCTGGTTCGGGTCGCTGCGAATGAGAAGCTGGTTGAACGCGTCGATGTGCCAGACGCTGCCTTCCGCGCCGGCCATGTCGACCGTGAACCCGCCGGCCAGCCAGCGCGGGTGCTTGCTGACCTCCCCCCCCTTGAGGAAATGTACGCCGCCGCAGTAGACATTCCCGATACAGATACGCTCGTCCAGTTCCGCGATCGCCGAAAACTCGCCCCATACTTCGGCGGTGATCTCCTGCCGGACTTCGCCGGTGTCCGGATCGAGGACCAGGACAGCTTCCGGCTTCACGCGTGTGGCGAGCAGCGCACCGTTCGCCCAGGCGATGCCGCCAACCGGTTCGGGCAGCGGCACCACGCCCCGCTTGCCGCCGTCCTCGGGCGAGACAGCGATCGCCCGGCTCGTGGCCTTGTCACACACCCAGAACCGGCGACCGTCCCACGTCATCGTTCGCAGATCGCCCGCGGGAGCCGGGATGCTCTTCGCAATTCGCCACTCGGAAGGCAGCGGCGGCTTGCTGCGTAACGGCTCAATGAGCCCCCACCGGTGCAGGGCTCGGAAGACGATGAAGGAGTGACTTCCCGGGCCGTACCCCAGGTGCCCGTCGCCTCCCCAGCTGCCGTCTGGGGCCTGGGCCCGCAGGACCATGGGAAGCATCCTGACCACCACCTCCCTGGCCAAAGGATGGTCGATGTGCCCCATGCACTCCAGCCAGCCGAAGGGGTCGAGGTAGATCGGCCAGTGCCGGTCGTCCTTCAAGTGGTCGCGCATAGTGGTGAGCCCGTGCTCGACGATGGGCAGGACGTCTGCATGCTCGCGCGCCGCCCACAGCGCCTGGAGTTGGACTTCGCCGCTCCAGGGGCACGCGTGCCAGAAGTTCAGCGTCTCGACTGCATCTCTACACTTCTCCGTGGCTTGCCTCAGTTCGTCGCGGTCTCCCCAGCCTGCGCGACAGGCGACGTGCAGCGCATAGACCCCGAGACGGCCATCGTCCGCGATCGCCTTGTCGTGCATCGCCTTCAGGGCTCTCTGGAACTCCGGCTTCGCGGCGGGACAGCCGAGGTCCAGCAACCGCATCAGGGCGCCAGCCGTGTTGTCACCGATGTGGCCGTCGGCCGTCTGTTGCGCGAAGAGCCGGTCACACTCCTTCCGGAGAAGCGCCCCATCCCGCTCCTTCGACGTCTTCAGGACCATGGTCCGTACCCACGCCCCGGCCAGCGTGTCGTCTGACTCGACCCACTTCATCGGGTCGTAGCGGAAGCCGTGGTCAAGCTCGAGACCCGAATCGCCCGGGCGCTTCGGCACGACCGGCAGCCAGAACCCGTGTGTGCCGTTGGGCGGCAGCTCTGCTTCCGCATCCACTCGATCGAGGTCGAGTGCTTCGAACTCGCCGTTGAACCAGGCGTTGTAGTCGTGGTCGGAGTTCTTGAGCCACTTCCAGCACATGCCACTGCGCGAGATCGAGCCCATGTCGTTGTTCGGCTCTTGCCACATGGCAAAGGTCGTTGGGCCGGGCTCCCAGATGCACAGGCCACGGCCCATGTCCCACTTGTTGCCCTCGGTCGAGTCGAGCTGGATGCCCATGAAGTAGACCCGTGTAGCCTGGTCGATAAACTGCCAGTAGCCGATCACTCGCCGCGGCTCGCGGATGTGTTTGATCGCGCCTAGACCGCCCAGCAGCCGCTCGCGCAACGCCTTCATCTTGGCCCCAATGTCATCCTTCCCGAGGACCATGACGTCTTGCACGCCGGCGAGTTTCAGATCGATCGTCTCGATGCGTGGCTCTCCGGACCGGCCTGTCTCTGGCGGATCTGCGGGGCGCTCCACGGCGGGGCCCGATGCCTGTTTCGGCGCGACGGGGAGCCAGAACTCGTGCCAGCCGGTCTCCGGCTTCGTCCCTCCGGGGCCCACGACAGCCGCGTTGTCCCGCATGTCGGCTAAGGGGAAGGCCTCGAAGTCCTGGATGAATCGCCCGTCGAAGCTGTAATCTGGTCCCGCGTCGTAGGACACCGGGCCCATCTGGCTGTTGAGCCGTCGCCACGTGGCGAACGTCTGGCGTCCTCCGTCCCAGCCGACCAGACCGGCGGCGTGGTCCGGCTTGAAGCGCTCGAGGCTGTCAACCTGGACCGCACAGAAGTAGACGCGTGTCTTGCCGCGCACGAACTGCCAGCGCCCGACCAGGCGACCCGGGGCGCTGACGTCGGGGATGTCGCCGAGGCGCGCAAAGAGCTTCTGACGCAGTTCCTTCATCCCGGCGCCAAAGTCCTCTTGGTCGTCCAGCCGCATCACCCGGTGGAAGCCGACGAGCTTGATGTCTATCGTCCTGATCCGCGGTTCCATGTTCGCTCCCTCCCGTCCTTTGCGTTTCTCGTCCTCTGCGTCGGCAAGTGCCAAAGTGCACCCCAGGTACGTGACCAACACGACCGCCATAGGCGTCTTCATCGAGCCACCTCGTCTGTGACTATTCTTGGCCTCTTCTGAGCACGAATCTGTCTATCCGAGCCGCGCACAACGTAAGCGGTCTTCCTACGTGGCGATCCCGGGCACCGCTTACGTTGTGCGCGGCTCTGTTGGGGCACGCGACAAGCGGAAGCTACACCTTCTGATATGACTGCCGGGCCGTCGGCATAGGCGGCGCTCACTCGTCCGCGTGCACGATGTCTTCGGGCTCCAGGGACGCACGAATCTCGGCTAGGTTCTCTTCGGGCGAGCGGTTCCCCTGCGCGTGTCCCAGGTCACCGAAGAAGAGTCGCTCAGCGTCCGTTGTCGCCTCAGGTGCGGGCTTGCCGGCATCGTCGGCTTCCTCTCCCGCACCGTGGTGCAGGGAACAGCCGGACAGATACCTCGAGCAGTGGGTGCAGGTCTTCACGCCGTGCGTCCTGGCGCACTTGCGTATGGCGCAGTCCGCACCGTCGGCGCCGTCTTCACCGTAGTAGGCCGAGCTCTCGCAACCCGGGCACGGGCGAATGGTTGCCGGGTCCACATGGAAGCCCATGAACTTGAGCCAAACATCACTGCACCGCTGCTTGTCCGCGTCGGTCTTGACATGCTCCGCGTAGGAGGCGCAGAAGTGGCAGTTGATCCCGCACCTGGCGATCGCGCCCTCGTTCAGGAATTGCTCTGCCGTCCTGCTTCCGCTCATTGCTCAGTCCCTTCGGTTCTCACCGGCACGTAGATCACGGCATCCTCCGTGCCCGGAGGCGCATAGAACTCCAGTCCCGGCCGGCTCTCTTCGCGTGCGTACGCGGCTGAGGCGAGCCATTTTTCGATCGCGTCGTACGTCTGCTGCATCGTGCTGACCCGGCAGGCAAAGGCAGCGTACAGGCCGCCGGGCACGTCGCGTACGACCAGGCCGTCAGGGACCTCACCGACGGCCCCGACGGCGATGCCGGGGATGTACTCGAACACGCCCGTCTCGTCCGGCAGGTAATCGACGCCGTACCAGCCGGGCTCGATTCGGAAGGGCTCGATCTCCTCCGCACGGGCCATGAACCGGTCCCAGAAGGCGCAGAAGTCCTGTTCCTCCGCGGTGGACTTCACCAAAACGCCCATGACCGTCATCGCCGGACGACGGACGATCTCCGGCTTCGCGGCAAACTCATTCACTGTCACTCGCCTCCTCCTTGCTCCTGACAGCGGGGGCACACGTAGGACGAACCGCACTCGAACGTGAGCTTCACAATCGCGGTCCCGCACTCACGGCAGGGATGCCCGAGGGTGTCTTTGCAGGCGCGCGGAACGAACCCGCCCGGGCGTCCGTAGAGATCGACCTCGCTTGAGCGTCCCCCCTTGCTGATGGCTTCCTCCATGACGGCATTGACGTTGTGGTAGCAGCTCTCCTGTTCGTCAGGACTCAGCGAAACCAGCTTACGCTTCGGATGTATCCTGGCCCGGTGCAGGATCTCGATCGCATAGCCGCTGTCGATGCCGCTCACGTAGTAGCCCGGCTCGAAGGCGTGAAGGAACGTTTTAACACTGAGCTTGGCATCCTGGACTTCACTCACGGCGTCACGGAATCCTCCCCACGTGCACTCCTTCGAGTTCGGCTCGATGGCGCGCCCATACCACTTGGTCACGTACTCCCGCCGTTCCTGATCGTTCAGTGCGCGGATCAGCCCCCACATCGAGATCGTCACCGACAGCTGGCTGTCGTCGGCAAAGCGGAGCCTCAGGCAGCTGCGTTTGGGTGGGGTCTCTCCCGGCGGGTGGTAGAGCACCCTCCCTGCCAGGTAGCCCAGGACGAGCGCGCAGCCGGTGCTCGTCGGCAGGAATACACTGTTGGCGACGCTCTCTGCGCCAGTGATGACACCTCCCAACAGTCTCTGCCGGAAGACATCCGGCGGCTGGTTGATGCTCCCGAACCGCCAGCTTCCCTTGACCTCTGTGATGTCCAGGACATCAACGCTGGCGATCTCCTTGTCCACCAAGGCTCCCGCCATCTGCGCGCGCAGACAGACAGCTTCGGGGTATGCCATTGCCATGACCGTCTCCGCTCCGTTCCCTGTTCTGGATGCCACAAATGACAGTCAACTCGCACACTCTCGGCAGGCAGAATCCCTGCTGGAAGTCCAGTTGCCGCTGCGACTCGGACAGCGGGGTGATTTCTCGGTGACTCGCCCTTCTCGCGTCTACCGTTGTCGTATCCGGCCGTCCCGGGGATAGAAAGAGGGTTCGTCGGTGATGAGAAGCACGTCGTAGCGCACGCCAGGGGCGAGCCTGTCCAACACGATTTCCACGTCCCCCGCGGGGAGTTTCGTGCGTTGCAGATCCGCCGCCCCCGGCCATGCCCACGTCCACACCCGCGCAGCCATGGGGTGGTCCTTGGCGATGAGGGAATCGCGGATGTTCAGGTCAGTGCGGCCGCCGCCGAGGGTGGCGACCGGCTCGCCATTGGCATGCACGCGCACCGACTGCCGAACGTCGGGACCGCGCCCGCCTTCGCCGCGCAACAGGTGGCGCAGCCATAGGTAGTAGTCCCCTGCGTGGGGGATCTGCACGCGCCACGCAACGGAGTTGTCCGCGGGCTTCTCGGCTACGACAAAGGCCGGTCCCCGCAAGCCACCCGCTTCCTTGCGCTCGAAGGGACCGGCCAACTCAGCTTCGGCAAACGCCAGCTGAATCTCGACCGCCGGATTGGCCCGTGGCGGTGTCGCAGCTTCAGCGCGGACCGGGACACTCTCGCAGCCACGGCGGTCGACGACAGTTACCACGTAGTGATAACGCGTCCCCGCCTTCAAGCCCCAATCGATGTGCTCTGCATACGTCGGCGAGCCGAGAAGCGTCTCCTGGCTCGGCTCGAAGCCGGCATCCGGCGAGGCGTAGACCTGGTAGTGCGACAACGCCGGGTCGGCAGAGCGTGCCCACGTCAGACGGTTGACCCGCTCACGCACGTTCTCCGCGTGGAGTCGGGATGGGGGCGTCGGTCGTGTAGAGCCTTCGGGCCGCCGTCCCTGTGGGACGAAGGCGGGGTCGGTGGTCAGGCAGACCAGATCCATGCGTGCCGATGCGTCCGCTGTCGTCAGTCGAACCGCAGTCGGTCCGGCAGCCAACGACACCGCCCCCGGGCCTGCCCGCACCCATGTCCACGGCTCCGCGTCCGTCCCGGCCGTCACCGCGTGCGTGCCCAGAGAAATCCGCCAGCCGCTGTGTGCGCCCTCCGACGAACAGACGCGCGCCCAGACGGTGTAACGGCCCGGTGCCGGGATGGTAACGGACAGCCCAGATTCGCCGTCCTCTGCGTCGGGATGCCGGTAGAGGTAGTACCAGTCCGACGCCTCGACACGATCCACCCCCATCGCCAGCCCCGGCAGGGCCTCGGTCGGCAGGTCGCGGATGGCGTCTTCGGCCTCGGCGTACACCACGAGCGGCGTGGATGCGGCATCCGATCGTCTCGCCCAGACTGCTTCCGCCGAATAGCCGCTCTCCAGGCCCGAGTGTTCGAGGGACGTCACCACGTAGCAGGTCAACGTGTCGGTCTGAGTCCCCTTGTCGCGCCAGGACGTAGCGTCGACCGGCTCCGGGGTCACGAGCGCATAGGGTCCCCCGCTGGTGTTGCTGCGGTAGACCAGATAGCCACGGGTCTCGTGGCTGTAGCTCGACGGCGTCCAGGACAGCGCAGCCGAGTCGCCTTCGGCACGGAGCGAAAGGCGAACGGGCGGGCGGGGACGGGCCATCACGGCAATGTAGTTGCGGAAGCGGCCGGTCATGCTTGAGCCGTAGTGGAGCTTGGTGGCGTCCGGGCTGAGCATTGAGAAGTCGCCGCCGGAGTAGTAACCGTTGAACCGGTGTTTGGTGTCCACGATCGGCTGGAACGTCGTGTCGGCAAAAACCTGGAACTCGATGTTCGCGTTTTGCGGACGCAGACAGCTGCCGAAGAGCCAGCCGCGCACCCAGCCGACAAAGAACCGTGGGTGCCGATGCCAGTGCAGGTGGTAGTTGCCGCCGTTGGGCGAGAGCCGCACGGAACGCGTCTGACCGTCCCGCACCCGGACGATCGGGATCCTGCTACCGTCGCTGGCGATATGCCGCCTGTCCGGCGACGGGGACTCATGCCCGTGAGTGACGTGGGGCAGGTCAAGCCAGAGCTCGTACAGCTCGTCCATGCTCAACCCGACGGGCAGGCGCACACCCTCGGCGAACCAGGGGATCCCGTACGTGTTCCACTCCTTGCCCTGCGGGTATTGGACGCGGTTCTCGTGGAACGCGCGCAGGTAGTTCGTGTGGGCGCAGAGGGGGGCGGCGACGTACGTTTTCTCGCCCGTCTTCCTGTCCACGAGCATGCCGGTTCGCAACGCGATCATGTCGCCGAACTCCTCGTGCCCGTAGATCACGGCCGAGTGGTTGCTGCCGATCGAGCGCGGTCCCGGTCCCATGGGCCGTCCGTCGTACAGCCACTGGACTGGGATGGGGTGGTCCGGATCCTTGCGGAACGGCACAAAGATCCCCCGGTTGGGGATGTCCACGAACACGTGACGTTTGTCGCGCGTGAGGCCGTAGATACGCATGGTCGAACTTGGCCACTTGAGCGGATCCCACTCGGCAATGGTCTCGTGCGTGCCGGTCCTCAGGTTCGTACGCGTCACGTTGCTCGAGGGGCCGATTGGGCCATAGAAGACATACGGATCGTCCGGCGACCAGACCGCCGGTCGC
>Ga0209045_1002043_pt1 | contig 15692 bp, 19 predicted proteins | sample SaaInlLV_10m_DNA_4_FD_184664 | JGI IMG/M metagenome (GOLD analysis project Ga0209045, IMG submission 184664) | Marine microbial communities from expanding oxygen minimum zones in the Saanich Inlet - Saanich Inlet SI072_LV_200m_DNA (SPAdes) (version 2) | ecosystem: Environmental > Aquatic >...
AAGACGAGCAGGACCAGTAGCAATAACGTGAAGGTCCCTGCAAAGGCAGCACCATCAAGTACAGTTGACGTCTCTTTAAAACACATTCTGATAGGTTTTACCGTCCTGTTTGCAGGCACTACTATTACGATTTCAGGAATTGTTATGTTGAGAGACTTTGCCAAATATAAACGGCAACAGGCTTTGCTTGATGGTGCTATTCGAATGATAAATACATTTAAAATTCAAGGAGAAGAAATTGGAAAAGAAAGATAATGGCGATGTGGTTATTGATAAAACAACAATCGAGATCGCCAAGGAACTGCTGGTAGTAGCTGGAGTGATATTTGTTCTGACTCGTGCACTTCAAGGACTATTCCTGACTCAGATCTATCACAAACATGAGTGATGTGAAACTTCGTATAAGATTCAACGGTCCGGCGATTGCCCAAACTGCTGCAGTTATTTCAAATGGGGTTGTCCTTGCTGCTAATGTCTATTTACTTTCGTCAAATATACAGCAGACAATCCAAACAAAGAAGCAAACCCGGATATCTGATTCCCTTCAGACAGCTGTAGAAGTTGCACAATCGTTTGGATCGTTGACCAAACTCATTACCGATATAGTTGAGAAGAACCATGTCAAGAACAGTTCGGATCTATAACCCAGAAGAACGAAGATTTTTAGAAGATAATTTGTATTGTACATACTGTGGAAATGCAAATGCATTCCAAATAGATCTTAAACTAAAACATCTTCTCAAATCAGAATCGAGTTGCATCTCTGTTGAATTGTTAAAATCATATTCTGATAGAGTAATGAATGTTGTCAAAAACAATGTAGATAAACTCCTTGAAAAAGGATGGGAAGGCAAACCTCGATTTCGATGTGCTAACTGTAATGAAGCTGAGTCCCTTGACTTGCAAGGCAGGGTGTACGATTACTGTTCCTACAATTTTTGTCCAGGTTGCTTTTCGTGTGGCGAATTTATTAAGAAGGATGACCTTCTTGAGATGTGTACCGAATGCATCACGGAAAAGGACGGAGCTATCGATGATGAGGAATGCATTTATAATTGCCCCAATTACGACAATGGCCTGACTGAGGTGATGTCACACTACGATTTAAATCTGGCTGATATTGTTAAGAGTCTTGGGTACTGAATAATCAGCAAATACTAAGTAAAAATACATGCAGGCAGGGAATAAAATCTCTGCCTGTTTTGTTTTAAGAAAGGAGGTCGTTTGTGCAGCTCATTTGTCATGATTGCTGGAATTATACATATTTCGAAGTGGATGTTGAGACGCTGAGAGAGTTAAAAGCGGATAGCGGACAACTGGTAATCCAAGATACAAAATTTGATGATTTTAATTATAGTCAGTCGATGCTCAGAGACAATCTGAGTGATATTGTTCAATATGTGATAAAACAAAATGGTGCTGCACTCATCTGGGATTCAGAGTCCAGTAGCTATCAAAATAACTATATCAGTTGTGCCAGATGTGGTTCTAAGAAAGTAACAAAACCATATAGTCATTGGCATTCGAACAGACATCAATCACTTGATAATGAGTTATTAGCAAACCGTAAAGAATTTACCGAGCTTAGAAGGGAGAGAAAATATGCAGATAGATTGCCTGTCCTGTGGAAAAAGCAATGAGTTTTTACTCCCTTTATGGGTAGTTACAACTTTCAAATTTAATGAGGATGATACCCTCTCAATCCTGCACGTAAAACCACTGGAATCATTGGAAGACAAACTTACAGATAACAATTCTATTCGTGAGATCAGTTGCAAAGAATGTGGCTCCAACGAGGTTGACATTGTATTTAATGAATACGACAATCAGGATGATGAAGTATCAGCCTTAGAGGGTTTATGAATAGCTACAGGGATATGATCACGGCAAAGATTAGAGATGCAGTCAACCAGTGGCTTGACAAGCTCAAGAAGGAAAAACCAGAGCTTCAACTCACCCGTCAATGGAAGATACAGTTTGATAATGGATTTGTACCTGGGCATGCCAGTTTACCGGTTGTAACCGGTTCAAAGAAAGGAAAACATCTTATTGCCGAGGTGGGATTTATAGTCCCTGACAATCTGGAGATCGATCTTGATGATTTAGAATTATCACTTATGGATGAACCTTTCAAACAAAAGAAACAACAAGTTGCACAACCATCTATTGACGAACCTCTTGGCGTTTTGAACGAAATAATCGTTGGAGTGAATACCTTTTTGTCTGAACTCAGTTTTACTTCAATCCCGGGGCAGGTAGTTAAGAAGGTAAATCTCACTCCATCTCCACAAATGATTGACAGGTTGAAGGTTAATACTGGTACACATAATCAGCAGGACATCGGTGATGTAAGGAAACAGATCCGTTCAAGCAATGTGTTGCCGGAATGGTTAAGGTCCATAAGTAATCTTGAAGTTTATAATAAACTAATCGATAAGATCGCCGAAGGATACGTACAGTATTCCAAAACTTCAAATGTCACACTCCCGGAATTCTTCAAACTGTACGGAGACTATCTCAAGAAAGAGGGCAAACTATTTGATTATTGTAAATACAAAGCTCAAGCAGTTGAACTTGATGAAAACAATGGGCAATGTTTGGAAGGGTATTGTTCAAAAAAGCCATTTAACAAACTTTGTGACCAATCTATTAAAAAGTTTGGAAAAAAATAAAGGAAAGGAGCCATGAAGAATAATTTAATAATTAACACGCCTGAAAAGATTGAGGGAGATGTAGAAGATTTCAAGATGGATTGCTTGGATGATGAAAAGAATTACACCGTAGCCAAGATAAAACTCTGTAGAGATATCAAGAACGATAAGCCACTGCTGTTTTACTCCCAGGATCTAACAAGAAACTTTCGTGGTGAGACTGATCCATTTGGCAAGAAACAGATCCTAAAAGTCTTTTCCCCTTCAAATCATGAAGCAGCAGTTGATGTTTCATTAACTAAGAAGTTTGAAGACACTGTTCTTGCCCACAGAAATAGTATTAGGGATTACAGCCCGATGACGGATATTTCTTCGCAGAATATGAAACTCTTTATGGATGAGGGTACTGCTGAGTTTGTATCTGATATCGGTATAAATGTTGATGGTTTATCTGAAGACTTTTCAGAGATGGAGTCTGTGGAGGCAACACCGTTTCTGGATGATATATCAATCGATGCTACTAAGTTAAAGGAAGAACTCTTCTTTCTGAAGGAGAGAATGATCGTTGTAAAAGACCAGATGGCAGATACCTTTGAGGAATATTCTGACCCACGAAAACTATCTGATGATGAATTTTCATTGTGTCTTGCACAGGAAAATATACCAAATGGACTTGTACAAAAGTATCTGGAGTTGAAAGAACAAATTGATGGTGTGAAAGGACAGCTTGGAGAAGTGAATACTGTTGTATTTAGAGAGACGGCTACAAAGATAAAATTACCAGAAAGGATTAAAGGTTATGATTTATTCAAGTGAGTTTCTTTCTGCTGCCTGGTTTGATATCTATAAGCAGGTACTGGTGCAAAACAAAAAGCTGGGTGACCAGCAAATGAAATCAGAACAGTTAACTGCAGTTGCAACTACTATCTTCATCCAAGCAGGACAAAGAGGTTTCTTGAAACCGGCTCCGATTGATGCGTTCACAAGAGAGCTTCTAAAGATAACTGGTAAAGTAAAGGATAGGCAGATTCAGAAATCAATCTATGAATCAGTTAAACTGCTAGCAGGTAGTAACGGAATAAAGGAAGTTGGATGAAGGACCAGATATCAGATACAGATTTAGAACTGGAATATCGGAAAAGGTTTTCAGTTCCTGAAGGTGAAATCATTTCTGATTCAGCAACGGCTGCCAAGCATTTCACAGCTGTTATTGGTGACAGAATTACCGAGCGTGAATGCTTTGTAGTAATGTTACTCAATGGAAGGAATCAGCTTACTCATACTGAAGTACTCTTTGAAGGAACGTTGACTTGTTCAGTCGTTTATCCTCGTGAGATTGTTCGGCTTGCCATTAAGGAAAATGCTGCAGCTGTTCTGGTAGGACACAATCATCCTAGTGGCAATAAGATGGAATCTTCTGATGATCGTGCGATAACTACGAAGATAAAGAAGGCTCTTAAGACCGTTGATATCAATTTTCACGACCACATCATTGTGGTACCAGGAGGGAATTATACATCTTTTGCTGATAAAGGATTAATGTAATAAAAGAAAGGAAAAAAATTAATATGCCAGTTTATACTTTTGCCTGTTCGAAATGTGGACTGGCAGTAAATAAAGTTTCACAGATTCATGACAATCCACCAGAATGTCCGTATTGTCGGCTAGAAATGGATAGACAGATAAAGTCCTGTGGTTTTGTCTTGAAAGGGAAAGGATTTTTTGTGAATGATTACACACGTTATAAACCAAAACAAAGGAGTAAAATATGCGAATAGGTTTTCAGTTGCCAGATGCAGAAGAAGTAGAACCGGAAATAGGTGCTGCCATTCCTGATGAATCAGAAGATTGGCATGAAGGACTGTTCAATTATTTTTTTGAACTATGGATGAAATTTGCGATAATCTATGGGTCATATTCAGCGGTTCGCGATTTGATAAAAAGTATCTTCTAAGGTAAGGAAAGGACTGGTTATAAGCTGGTTCTTTTCTTTACATTAAAATTTGCGTTATCATTTACAGATAACTACTTGTGCCTCTGGATGAATATCTCTATTACGATATTATTTCCTCATCTCAGAGAAATAAAGTTTTCCAATATTATGATTCTGCATGTTATTAAAATTAAATCCAAAACGATTCAAGTCTCCCGCATAGTTACGAATTTGGTTAATGAATCCTTCGTCTGTAATTTTATTTTGATCACAAAAATCAAAAAAATATAAATGATAGAAACGAATTGGATTAAGTTTTTCACTTCTAATTGTTTTAATATTTTCAAAAATTTGATATGAAAACTCATTCAATTGTGAGTTGGTCTGATAAAAAACTTTCTTCTTCATCTACCATGATTTCTGTTAGAATAATAACTGCTTCTTTATATAATTTTTTTTTGCCAAACACGTTTAATCCTCTGTACTATTATTGAATATTGACGCTACTAATATTTATATTTTCACTGAACATCAGGTCTCTAATTAATAAAGAATTTGTTTCATTCTGAAATTCTCATTTATTTTTTTTCTTTTCGCCAAGATTAGCGTACATATTTTCTAAACTTGTCATATCAATCGATTTAATATTTTCATTTGATTTGTACTCTGATAAAACAACATTTTCATCTGAGTGAATTAGAAAGTCTATCTTCCCAAATCTTTGTGTTATCATTTCATCATCAAGAGATATACAAGCACGAATAGATTGAATGTATTCTTCTTCTCTTTTATCAATCCTTGTATCAGCATAAACCAATCGTAAAACAATTTCTAAAATCAGCATTTCTTGCACGGGATTTAAAAATGTTTCTTTAAGTTTTTCAATTATTTCATTGATAGTTTCATCTGGGTTATTTTTAAAATTATCAACAAATCTCTTCAATTTTCTAGACATATCTATATCTTCAAAATAAGTAGTAGATTTGTCAATATATTGTAATTCCCTGATTTCTCTGTCATCAATATGCCCATCACATGCCACTGCAGAACAGGCAATATCAAATAACAATCTTTTAAATTTTGTTTTATCCATTTTATCCTTTATTCCTTTAATTTATTGAAATTAAATCTTGTTCCAGCCAGTACCCGTGATATAAGTCCTCGATTTTGCAGGCATTTTGTAATGCCTTTAGAAAACTACCTGCAGTTCTATATCTGTTTTCCATATTTTTTTCTAATGATTTCAAAACTACTTTTTCCAGTTTTTCATCAACTTTTTCATTAAATAGCGATGGTTTCTTCGGTTCATTTCTCCGTTCTGAATTAATTATTTTTGAAATCTTTTCATTATCGTCAAATGTACAATGGTCAAAATCGTACTCCCAAGGATGAACCCCAGTTAAAATTTTATACAGTACTACACCAGCAGAAAAGACATCACTTGTTGGTAAATAAATATTCATAAAACATTCAGGAGCGAAATACAAAAAGCGACCGCCAGCACCGGGTAAACTATTGACTTGATTCAATAATTTTGCAATACCAAAATCACCAAGAATACCCACTGGTTTATGTTTATCATAAGACAGTAAAATATTATCCGGGTTAATATCCCTGTGAATAATGGTGGGATTATTTTTATGTGCAGAAGTCAAACCTCGCAAAACATCAATCATTATGGAAGTTGCTACATGCACATCCAATTGAATTTTTCTTTTTACCAATTGCGTTAATGATTCGCCGCTCACAAAATTCATTGTTATAAAATAATGGTCTTTATCATTTTTGTTAAAGGTGTTAATTTCAAACACTTTAACAACATTTGGATGAGATAGTCGAGTAAGAATACGTCCTTCATTAATTACTTTATTTAAATCAGTTTTTTCAACATATTCGTTTTTGAAAACCTTCATTACTTGAAATTCATCAAAAAACAAATGTTTTACTCGATACACTTCACCAAAAGCACCCTGTCCAATAAAAAAACGAATTTCATAGGTATTATTAATGACCTCACCTTTATTGAGAATTTTATTGGTGATGATTGTCATTTTACTAAAATATCATCGTCCGCTTGACCACCAATGCCTTGTTGAGCTTGAGGTAATAATCCAAATAATTGACCAACGATTGGTCGTAAATCCTGTTTTGTTGCACGATTTGCATTAATTATGGTCTTTGCATCATTTATGAGTTGTCTTGCTTCGCTTCTGTTTTTCCACTCACACATTTCAAATTCATCATCAAATCCTTTAATGTAACTTATTTCTAAAGCGACACCAGCACCTTGATCAACAAGGGCAAAGTCAATGGCGGCAATTTGTTTAGTTAGGTCTTTAGCCATTTTTAGATTTTGTTTCTCTATAACAGACCTGACTTGATCATTTAATTGATGAACAATTTGTTCCGCTTTCTCATTTCCAAACTGTTCATTTGTTTTTTCTAAATGTTCAAGTGCATCTTTTAATTCATGCATTACTTTGGGCCACTCTCCAGCAGATTCTAATTCATCCATTGCAATCATATTTTTATTTATTTGTCCAAATATTCCTTCTCTTGTATCCGCTTCTGAACCTCCTTTGTTCAATTGGTCAGATAATTTATTTAAAGCAGTTCTTATTGCTCCAATTTTTATTTGATCAATTTCTGGATATTCTTCCTTCAGAATAGACAAATTATCATTCGCCTTTTTCAACCGTTTTTCTATTTCTTCTCTAGACGGCATTTTACGAACTTCTGGATTAATTGTATTTTCAATCATCTCATCATCAAGATAGGGAAACGATGCATTAACAGTTATCATTTCCGATTCATCAATTTCAATTGTTATTTCAACATCACTGCCCTTTGGAAGCATACCTGGAATATTATCACCAGTAATTACAATCTCACCTCTTAATCCATCAAAATGATGAATTGCTTTTGTCCCTGCGTCATTCGCATAATAAACTGGAATTCTAATTTGGTCTGATATATTCCCTGGACGAATATCTTTTTGAGTTCGAAAAATATCACTTCCTTTAGCAGGTAATGTTTGATTTTTTGAAAGTCCTTTAATGGCATTCAATTGTTGTTTGCCAACCTTTGTATCCAATATATCAACACAAACACCAAATGGTAATGTCACGCCAGCAGTTTTGAACCCTTGGATGATTGAAAAAGATTCTGGCTCACAAGGAAATTCTGTACCTTTATCGTCAGTGATAACAACTTCAAAACCATTTGACTTTCCTGCTTCTAACAAAATGTCAATGATTTCAGCATCACCTTTAAGCTCAACCTTTCCACTTGCCCACCCCTTATCTTGTCGTTTTAATGCTACATACAATTGTTCAGGCACATCACCTTCAGTTATATCTCGTAAAACTTTCACACCCACTTTTTCTCTTGTTTCTACCGTGTCAGATTGATAGCTTACTCTTAACTGAATTTTCGATTTATCTGTATCACGAATACCATCAGGTATATCTTTAGTAGATGCATACAAAGCTGCACCTTGTGCTACTGCAATCATAGGATCAATTGAAATATCAACTTTTTCTGTTATTTGTTCACGAATCATATCTCTTGCGGTTTCAGAGAAGGTGGGGCCACCTATCATTAATACAGTAGTGAGATCGGGGCCTGAAAGGTTATTATTTTTTAATAATTTCAAAGATAAATCAATTGCTCTTTGAAAAATGGGCTTAACCACTTTTTCATATTGTTCTTTAGTAACACTCAAATCAATTTCAATTTCTTCTCCCTCATCATCTTCACCAATAGGTTCATCCGTCAAAATATCATATTGATTTTTATCTGCAGGAGATAAGTTGATTTTGGTTTCTTCAGCAAACCGTTTAACTGCATTTCGCAATAAACTTTTTCTTTCCTCATCTGAAAGAATGTTGTTAATTGAATAATTTTCTGTTAAATAGGGCATTATTATATCGTCCACAATGGCTATATCTAGATTTTTTCCACCCAAACGATTGTCGCCCTCTGTATCTACAACTTTCATTATCCCTTCAGTTGCTTTCATTAGCGCCACATCAAAAGTTCCACCACCAAAATCGAACACCAGCCATTCACCATCTATGGATTTGGCATCGACTCCATAAGCCATTGAAGCCGCAATGGGTTCCTGAAGCAAAATACAATGTTGAAATCCAGCCAATTCTGCTGCTTTTTTTGTAGCGTCCTTTTGGTAACCTTGAAATTTGGCAGGAACTGTGATAACTATTGAATTCAATGCCTCATCCCGAACATATCCTTTTAATGCTTTTATTACTTCAGCAGATAATTCTTCTGAAGAAAAAGAATTGCCCATATTTTTTGATTCATATTTTTCATCGGTTCCCATTGTCCGTTTAAATTCAATAAACGAGTTTAAAAGTGTAGAATCATTTTTTCTGTTAACAAGAAGTTTCTCTTTAGAAAAGATATTTAATGCTTTATCACCTACAAAAATGGTTTTTCTCTTATTGAAAGCAACACAAGACGGGGTAGTATCCTTTTGAAATCCTTCACTTTTTTTAATGATTGATTCACCATTTTCCATTCGTGCAATTGCTGAATTGGTAGTTCCTAAATCAATTCCATAGTCTATTTTTATCCGTGCCATAGTTTCTCCTATATTGAAATTTAATTTATACCCTGTGTAACTTCTATATCACCGGGTTGAATAATTTCATCATTAAATTTCACCTGCGGTTTTATTACCCGTGAAATATTTTTTTCGTTTTGGTTAAATTCTTTAGATTCAACAATATTCAAAACATTCAGAGTCATTCTTTCATCATAGGCTTGACCTTCAAGATTCACAATTTCATAGCCCATATCGTTTATTTTGTCTTCTAAACTTTCAATCCGTTTTTTCAAAACTTTAGTTCCTTGTGATTCTTCCATTATTTTTAAGCGCTTCCGCATTCTGTGGATTTCTTCGGCTAATTTTAGCGGCAATGAATGATCAACCTCTGGTGTCTCTTGTGGTTGCAGTTGTGCGATCTCCAATTTTTGTTCAAGTAATTGAATTAACTTTGTATCAAGTAGAATGGCTTCATTTTCTAACTTTTCTTGGGTGTTTTTTACGGAAGAAAGTGAATCCCGTTGTTCTGCCATTTTTGATTTGAAAAAGAAAAAAACCAAAAAAACAATTAGTAAAATAATAAAGATTGCAATTATCCAATATATAGTTCTGCTACTAATTGTTTTATTGATTTCCTGATCTAATGTGATTATCTGATTTATTCTTTCTGCATTTACTTCTTCAATATTTGAGTCCAAAACATCTAATTTATCGTTCGCTTTATTTATAGCGTTATCTAATTGATTTACTTTTTCTTCCAAATTCAATTTAATTGTTTCAATTTCACGGACCAAGGGTGGTGTATCAATTTCTTCTGGATAATTGGTAGAATACCGCTTGTCATTCCACTCAAATTGTTGGTTTTTTCCCAATTCTAATCTTGCCATTAAGAATGCTTCATTGAAAGAATTTTGTTGGGTAACCCTTAGTATGCTATTTGCATTGGTTAAAAGACTGTCTGTTAGCGATCCAATCATTATTTTTAGTTGATCAAAGTGTAAATTTGAGTTTATTAAATTATTGTATACATCATTTTCTAAGTTTGCAATAATTTGTTCTAAATTAATTTTAATTTGCTCGATACTTTTGTTAACCGTTATAATCTTTGTTTCGATAATGTTTGATAGAATTATATTTGATTTTTCTAATTGTATAATTTTAATATTTGTAAGTAACTGATTCGAATTAACCAAGCTATCAAGTATATATATAGTTTGATTATCCTTTTCTATTTCAGATTTTATTTCCCCAATCCTAAATTCAGTTATTTCAACAGGAGTAATACTTTGTGTAACCGCATCCAAAGTATCTTGACTTAGTAGAATACAAAATATAAAAGATAATGAAATAGTGATAAATGATTTCATTTTGATCATCAAATAATTTAAACTGAACAACATTCGTTTAATTTAATCCCACTTCCACAACCGCAAACTGTATTCCTTTTTCCGGTCCTAATTAGTCCGCCAAGACCTCTAGCAAGCAAACCATCAGCATTCGAAATATTTTTTGCAAGAACGCTTCTACCGTAGACAAAACGATCTGAAAGATCTTTATTAATTGAATCTAATAATCCTCTATTGGTTTTATACAAAAGTATTCTCCTTGCCATATCTACCAATTCTATCGCTCTACCATATTGAGAATTACTATTTGCAACTGCAACGCCACAACTATTAACAAACCCTGCACAGGCAGATAGAACATTTATTATATAGTCAGATCGACTACTATGTTGATCATTTTTCATTAATTGACGAACCTTGTCAAGAGGTCTTTTTAGATTATATACAAACTCTTTTGCGAGACTATAGTTTGCTCTAACACTGGCACTGTCAACTTCATCTTGATATTTATTAAGTAGTGAAATTATTGGGCCAAGAATGACTCTGGCAGGTCTATCATTGTCATATTCTTTGATAATTGAGTAGTTCTCATCAATCCTATTTCTAGATTTTACTCCCACCACGATACTTTTAGCGTACATTGCCAATTTTAAGGAATCCCCCCCCGGGTCTAATTCAAATTTCATTGAGTGATTAAAATAATCAATGGAACACTGGAGTAATTCCTCTGCTAATTTATCCACAGCAAATTGGTACGGTAAATCTGATTTTGGTAAAAATAATTGTAATTTTTTAATATCCTCTTGAATATGACTGTAAAGCTCAAACCCTGCTTTATTTGCTTTGCTTACATCCACTTTACGAGCCTGCCCACATTTTTTTATTTGCTTTTCAATATTATGAATATATTTACCAACAAATTTGTCTAAAATGTCCTTTTGTATTGATCCTGAGTAAGTTTCTAGATGGGTTAATATTTCCTTGTGAGTTACTCTGCTTACACTTTTTCTCTTTCCAAAATAAGGTTTAACCACCGACATAATTTCATCAACATAATTTTTAGTGGTTTCTAATAAATCTACTGAATATCTTACTCCCAAAACCTGGCTTGTGAAATCATTGAAATGCCCATTTGCAAAAAATTCACCAGAAAGTGATAAACTATTAAGAAAGTGTTTTTTATTTAATTTTCCATTTTGGATCGATAAGCCTAATCTTAAAACAGAAAGATTTCTATAGTTAGATTTATTTTTATCGGTTATTCCATTTTTTGTTTCTCTTTCCCAAAATTCAATTGCTTTATTAACTTTGCCATTTTTTAATTCTTCAAATGCCATTTCATCAATCAAATTGCTTGAGTTTTCCCAAAACCAAAACAGCGAATAATATAGCTTGTTGTTGGGGTGGTCTATTTTTTGCCTTGCTTCTAGGATGCTTCTAGCAGTTCTATCTGGCTTTACAGAAAAGAAGCTATCTGATTCAGACTCGAGGGTTTTCCCCATGTCTGCATAAATTTCCATATCGCCAATTTGTTTTGCTATTTCTCTATCTGTAGCTGTAACATGTATACCTAATACTCTAAATGGGTTTTGATATATTAAATCCATACTAATCTCACTAGTTGATAATAAATGTTTTGTGGTTTACTTTATATTTCTGATAACTAATAATTTATAATTCGTTTTATTCATTGTAAAACCTAGAAATATCTGAAAAAATTTTCCCAATGCAATATATTAAAATATAATATCTTTTCTCAGAATTAATTTAAAATATATTAGCATCCTTATCTATTAATATATTCACTGAATTAGTGGAAGGAATTTACAAAAGAAATTCAATATGGGGGGGGGCTGGTTGATTGGTGGAGGCGGGGAATTTCACTATAAGGTGATAGAAAATTTCCAAAAATATTTTTTTAATCCATCAACATAAGGTTTTCCTTCAAATTTTGGAATTTTATATTCCATTTCTTTAATAGCATCTTCTAAACTTTCTACTCGTTTTTTGATCACCCTTGTAGCTTGGTCATCTTGAAGCATATGTTTTAACCGATTCCGAATTCGCTGTATTTCACTTGCAATTTTTAATCGTAAAGAATGGTCAACTTCCTTGGTTGGTTGTTGGTTGGAATTTTTTAATTTTTGTTCAAGGATTTGGATTAGTTTTGTATCTAACTGAATTGCTTCATTCTTCAGTATTTTTTGAGTATCTTTCACAGACAAAGCACTAATATAAATTTTATTTTCAATATTTACCTTTGATTAAATTGATGATTCTATCAAGAATTGTTCTGCAAATTTTATGGACAAACTTTATGTCTTGTGTTTTGTGGACAAATGTTGGTGAATATCTATAATATAATTTTATAAATAATAAACCTATTTCTGATTTTGACAAAACATCATCTCTGAATTTTCTTAAAACCATTACTTCTTTAGTATCATAATAACCATATACCATTGTTGCAATATAGCATCCACTATTATTTGAACTGGATGAAGAAGAATTGCTATTACTCGGAGATGAAGAAAAACTGCTATCATTCTGAGATGATGTATAGGATGATGAGATTCTTGGTTGGTATGGTCTTCTTGCTGTAAACCCAATTTGGTCACAAAATTCTGTGTATTCTTCTCGTTTAGAATAAGATATTTCCAACTCACCAATCAAATCAAATACTGGCTCAACTTCTTGGAAAACGGATCTCAATAAAATTCTTTTATTAATATCATCCACAGGATATTTTTCTTCAGCAACCTTGGCCACCCATGACAATGATTCAAAACATAAGCCCATCGCATTTCCGGCAACTATATCGCTTATCTCCAAAAAATCATTATCTGTTTTACCTAATTCGTTTTTTATTGTTTTAAGTTTTGGTTTACAACTTTCTAAAAATCTTCTTGCGATACTTGGGAATTCCATAATTACCGTTTCAGATTGTAATTCTTTTAATTTATTGTAAATAAAATCATAATCACTTTTCACTGGTTGTAATTTGATTCTGTTTGATCTATTGTCCACGAATTCTTGAATAGTCGGTAGATTGTCAGAAATTCTATTTATTGTTTTATCCCCAACGGCAATTTTTTTTGCATAATTCACTAATTTTAGTGCGTCATTACCAGGGTCAGTATTCGAGTTAAAATATTTATTAAAATAATCAATAGAGCATTGAAGTAATTCATCTGCTAGTTTATCAGCAATCAACTGATATTTTAAATTAGATTTTGTTAAAATGGATAGTAGTGGCTTAATATCTTCAACGATATTTTTTAAAAGATCAAATCCTGTTTTATTTGTTGTGGCTGGATTTTGTTTTCGTTTTTGTTCTGATTTTTTAATTTCATTTTCGATATTATGAATATGTTTGCCAACGAATTTATCTAATATATCATCTTGAATATATTTAGGGAAAGTCCCAAAGTGGTGGAGCAACTCCTTTGATGCAATACTACTCTCACTAACACGTCCACTTGGTTGTATTTTGTTTTTTTTATCAAGGTGTGGTTTAACCAGAGCAATAATTTCATTAACATAATCAATTGTAGTTTCCAAAAGATTTACCGAATGTCTTACACCTATTACATGTCTTGTAAATTCTTCAAAATATTCATTTGCAAGAAATTCTCCTGAGAGTGATATACTGTTTAGAAGATGATTTTTATTTAAATTTTTGTTTTGTGCTGACAGACCTAAACGTAAGACAGAAAGGTTTTTGTGGTTAGATTTATTTTGAGATGTTATCCCTTTTTCAGTTTCTCTTTCCCAAAACTCAATTGCCTTTTCAATGTTACCATTTTTTAATTCTTCAAATGCCATTTCATCTATGATATTATTTGATTTTTCCCAAAACCAAAATAATGCATAAAATAATTTATTATGAGGTTGATCAATCTTTTGTTTTGCATCGTTTATGGATTTTGTAGTCCTGATTGGGATAATATTGAAATAATTATCAGAATCATATTCGATTGGTTTACCCATATCCGCATAAATAGTCAAATCACTTATTTGTTTGGAGATTTCCCTGTCCGATGCAGTTATAGGTATTCCTAATACTCTAAATGGGTTTTGGTATATTAAATCCATATTTTACTTATAAGTGGTTTGTATTATATTTTTAAATTACTAAAAGAAAGAACAATCTTCATGCTTATGACTTTGATAATAAACTCGGTTACATTGTAATATCTAACCGAACTCATTTCATTAAATTTTTCAATTAATCTTAAGTTTATGTATGTACTCTTCGCATCTGGTTGGATGGAGATTTCAATACCGAGATGTCGATATCAATCCCATAATATACCTTCTGACCACACCAAATCTCGAGCTTTGCACTTTTTACATCTACAGTTCTCTACAAACTCTGGACTGGTTTTATTCAATCTACATTTACACTTATTGCAACAGAAACTACTTTCATACAATACTTTGTCAAATTGACTTATCTTGATGTAAAATCTCTCAAAAATTATTTCACAGGCTGGGCAGATATAGAGTTCATGAGAGTATTCGGTGGTAGCTAGCTTATGTTGAAACAAGATTTCTCTTATTTTGGTCCGATACCTCCAGTGAACTACAGTATCAAGAATGTTTTCTAAACTAGAATACATCATTCCCACGCCAAGGATAAATTCTTCAGCATGATTACAAATTTTACAACTTGATGTTATGCCATGACCCATTATCGTTTAATGAACCTCCCTATCCTTAAGTATTAATATTTCCATCATATTATCAGATTGAAATTACAAAAGAATTTCGATATGGAGAGTGAGTTGAAGTAGATGGGAGGAGGAATCCTTATAGGGTCGTAGAAATTTTTCAAAAAAATATTTCACAGACCGAATTTTGGTAGGAAAAGTAGGTTAATCCCTGATCGCAGAACCAGGGTAGGAGATAAGGGGAAAGCAACCAGATACCCCGTTTTGGCAAGATTAGGTTTAAACATTTGAATTCCCCATACAATTATCATCGAAATGTGTCAAACACAATCTACTAGATTGGACAATAACGTTAATTTATTGTCATTGTACACTGTATGTTCTGTAATCCCATAACTTGCTTAGAGTCCTTTCCTGATTGTAAAACAATAGCTGAAATATCAACACTCCAAGGAAGAATATTTTTGTTCTTAACCGAATCAAGAACTTTTTCTGACGTATCGCTAGGAGTCTTAATTCTGC
>Ga0209045_1002049_pt1 | contig 15654 bp, 10 predicted proteins | sample SaaInlLV_10m_DNA_4_FD_184664 | JGI IMG/M metagenome (GOLD analysis project Ga0209045, IMG submission 184664) | Marine microbial communities from expanding oxygen minimum zones in the Saanich Inlet - Saanich Inlet SI072_LV_200m_DNA (SPAdes) (version 2) | ecosystem: Environmental > Aquatic >...
TCATTTCCATAGCAAAGATTTTCAGTTTCAGTCATACCAAAAAATTCTTCTATGCTTGAGCCACCAGTTTTTGGTATATGAATAAATAATATTTTGTGTTTGTGATGTATAGGCATATTTTATTACGCTTATTATGCGCACCTTTTATTTTTACTTAAACTGGCGTTTAGGAGTAAAATTGTAGATCAATCCAAGCAAACTCATAGTTTAAACTCGCATGCTGATACAATAAAGATCCATCTTTTATCAATTATTTGAAGATTTTAAATCCTATAAACTCTTAAATAAATTAAGATAATATCCTTACCATCTCTTCTGCTCTATGACCATAAGTGTGTTCGTTTAAAACCTTTTTCATTCCTTCTGCTGCAATTTCTTCTCTTTCTTCATCATTTCTAAGATAATAATCGGCAAGCTCTATGAGTTCATTCTCGTTTTTGTATATTACAAGATGTTTTCTGTCTTGAAACAAATCTTGTAAACCGCTACCATTTGCTTCATTTGTCAGGAGCATACTACCGGATGCCAGCACCTCGAATACCCTCATGTTTAACCCATCTGCTATTGATTTGTTAAACACTATTTTTGAACGGGAAAACACTTTTGACATTTCTTCCAGAAAGCATCTTTCGCTATAGACATTGAACCTCTGTTTCAGTTCATTCAAGAGCCGGACTCTTTCCGGATTAGATTCAGGATCTAAATTTCCTACAAAACCTACATCATACAGTTTTTCATTGACTTTTTTTCCGTGTATTTCAGGGTCACAAGCAGGAGGGATCCAAAATACATTTTTAATACCTCTCTCCCTAAACGTCTCAACGGCAGGCTTGTGTGCAACAAATACAACGTCAAAATATTTTGCACATTGCAGATGATGATCAAAGTTTATATGAGCGTCAATCAAATAGCACACTTTAACACACTTAAGTGAGCCCAAATTATTCAGTGGATAGAAAGCACAAGTATCCACAAACAGGAAAACATCAGGATTCCATCCTGTTGGCAACTTTCTTAATACACGATTTATATCACCATCTAATAAAGGTATCTGGTGATACCTCACTTTATTTTCTACTGCCAGCAAATCCCAATTTCCCAGCATTTCTCTACTAGCAGTAGGGCCGTGAGTTATCACACCACAAATCCTCCTCATCGCTTTTTCAAGATAAGCTGCAGTAGTTACAGGGATATGTGTATAACTGAGCAATATATTCACTGTCTTCTCTCTGATACTATATATTAATCTACATCTGTTAACCATCCCCTCACTTTACAAATAGGGATAATGTCTTAATCATATCTTTCACTCTATGTCCATATGTGTGTTCATTTAGAGTCTTTCTCATTCCTTCAGATGCTATTTCTTCTCTTTCATCATCGTTTTTAAGATAATAGTCTGCAAGCTCAATAATTTCGTTCTCGCTTCGGTATATTGCAAGATGCTTTCTGTCTTCAAAGAGATCTTCTAAGCCGCTACCATGTGCTTCGTTTGTCAGGAGCATACTTCCTGATGCCAGTGCCTCGAAAACTCTCATGTTTAACCCACCTTCTATTGATTTGTTAAACACTATTTTTGACTGAGAATAAACCTCTGCCATTCTTTCAAGGAAACATCTTTCGTAATGAGTATTAAACCTTTGCCCCAGCTTATTAAGCAAGTCTACCCTTTCCTGGCTTGAGCTACCAACAAAACCGACATCATACTTTTTCTCTTCTGCTTTCTTTTCATGTAGATCCGGATCGCATGCTGGAGGTACCCAGAATACATTTTCAATGCCTCTCTCCTTAAACATTTCTACAGCAGGTTTATGAGCCGCAAAAACAATATCATAATCCTTTGCAAGTTCAAGATGTAAATCAAATGCCAGATGTGAATCTATTAAGTAGATGGCTTTAAGACAGTTAAGTACTTCCAGATTTTTAAGAGTATAGAATAGGCCTGTATCAACATATAAAAAAACATCCGGTTTCCAGCCGACAGGCAATCTTTCTAACACACGTTCCATATCCCCATTCAAAAAAGTTATCTGGTGGTTCTTCACTCTTTTCTCTATTGACAGTAAGTCCAATTTCCCCAGCATATCTTTATTAACAGTAGGGCCATATGTTATTACGCCACAAATCCTCCGCATCGCTTTTTCAAGAAAAGCGGCAGTAGTCGTCGGAAGAGATGCATAATAGAGTAATATATTCAATATCTACTCTCCAATAATATAGCAAACTTCATCTTTTAAATTATTACCTCGTTCTTCTCTTAGGTAATGGACGCTAAGGGTGTACTAGTTGTGATTGATACAAATTCATTGATCGTATTTTTTATATAGCGGATCTCTTCTTTTTTTAGTTCCGGATAAACTGGAAGAGACAAAATCCTGGAAGCCGAACGCTCGGATACAGGAAAATCACCTTCTTTATATCCTAATTCCCTATACGCTCCCTGTAAATGGAGAGGAATCGGGTAATGGATACCACAAAATATCTCCTTCTGGCTCATATATTGTAATAACTCATCCCGGTTATCTGTTTCAATTACAAACAAATGATAAACGTGATTACGATCTGCCATGGTAACCGGTAATTTAATCTGTAAATCTTTTAAATTGTCGTAATAACAAGCTGCCACATTTCTGCGTTTCTCGTTCCATCCATCAAGATGTCTTAACTTAACACGCAGAATAGCGGCCTGCAAGCCGTCCAGACGTGAATTTGTACCTCTCTCAGTGTGGACATATTTCTTCTCCTGTCCGTATTCACGTAGTTTCTTTATTTTCTCAGTCATGTCAGCATCATTCGTAATAACAGCACCCCCATCTCCATACGCACCAAGATTTTTACCGGGATAAAAACTAAAGGCGGAAGCAATACCGAATGTTCCTACCCTCCGATTCTTATAAAAGGCACCATGGGCCTGACATGCATCTTCAATAACATAAAGTTTATGTTTTTGCGCTATAGATATAATTGAGTCCATTTCAGCCGGTTGTCCATAAAGATGTACGGCAATAATTGCTTTCGTTCGTGATGTTATTTTTTCTTCAATCTTTTTCACATCAATATTGTATGTACCATCTTCACAATCCACAAAGACCGGTTTAGCACCCATGCTACTTACACCTAATGCAGTAGCTATGAATGTATTTACAGGCAGAATAACTTCATCACCCTCTTTTATACCTAGAGCCATACAAATGAATTTTAGCGCATCTGTTCCGGAATTTACTCCAGCACAGTAATGAGCATCGCAATATTGTGCGAACTCCTCTTCAAATGCAGAAACTTCTTCACCACCAATAAATGAACTGTTTTTTATAACCCGCTGAATGGCATCATCGATTTCAGGCTTTATGAGACTGTATTGTTTATTCAGATCTACAAAGTTGATTTGCATAGTTTATTATCTCATTTCCTTTAAAAACATTTGTCCTGATAATTATTCTTTACCATTTCTCTGTGCTATTATGAAGTATTGGAAGACAGCGAATTTTGAGGCCTCTTTTTCAGTAACATTCTTTAATACAAATGTTCCAAAATCAAAATCTGTTGGCCATTTATCACTTTTTAATTTCGGATCCGCACCACTACAGTTTATTATGTCGTAACCTGCCCCGTTAAACATTTTAATTATCTCATTCAGTGTAAAAAAGCGAATGTGCGTTGCATCCAGAAGGCCACCATTTACGTTATATCTCCAGTTGCCATTCATCAAATTGATGATATTGTTGATATGCTGCACGTTAGGGATACTTGCTATAATTCTTCCGTCTGGTGTAAGATAGTCGCGTAGATCAAAAAGCATCTTCCATGGATCATAAAGATGTTCAAGGATATCGGCACAAATAATAAGATCAAAACTCTCCTTCTTAAACGCAAGTGTATTTAACTGAACCTTGTCAATATCAGCTACAATAACGTCGTCCAATCTTGTTTGTGCAATTTCTGCTGATTCTTTGTCAGAGTCAACTCCAATATATTTCACATTCGGAAATTTTTGTTTAATGGCCATTCCTGTTGCACCAGAGCTGCACCCAACTTCTAGTATATGTCCAGGTGGTTCCTGAATCAGACCTATAAGCTCAGTGCGTGGTCTGTCACCATAATCCATTTTACTCTCGAACTTTAAAGGGGAATCGTAATCAATCATTTTTATTGATATTTTTCTTATAGAATGTGAAAAGTTTTATAAAGTGATGAATTTTTATACATAAATTAGCTAAACAATCAGTATTGATCTCAACTATTCAAAATAACTCACAAATAAATTATTTTAATCTGAACAGATAATATTTGATAACACCTCTGATCATCTATTTATTTGTATACAAATCAGTGTCATAACCCTTTCAATTACAATCAGTTATGTACAGTGTTCTATATTAGCCCTGCTGCTTACAAATCAATATTAACACTAAATCCTTTCAACTGACGCTCTGAACAGACGTAGAAACCATACATTTTTTGAAATATATACACAAATAGCAGACCGAAATCGTTTTGGCATGTATTTAGCTCACTAAGTGCCGATGATGTAGTCCCACTTTATTTGAAAATTACTTTAAATACATTAAGAATGCAAAACACTAAAAATTTATGTAAGCAAGCATTTGATTATCATCAGGCAGGAGATCTCGCAAATGCTGAAGCGTTATATCAGAAGATATTAGAAGATGATCCACAGCATGTTGACATATTGTTTCTACTTGGCACTCTATATTTACAATCAGGAAATTTTGATACAGCCACCACCATTCTTAGAAAGTCAATTTCTCTTAAATCTGACCACGCTGAAGCATACAATAATCTGGGCACTGTTTTTCAGAATCAAGGTAAGCTTGAAGAAGCGATAGAGGAGTACAAGAAAGCAATAAATTTCGCACCAGATTATGCTAATGCATTCTTCAATCTTGGTAACGTATTTGAGAAACAGCAAAATTTTGACAAAGCCATAGAAAACTATAAAAATGCAATATTGCTCAGACCAGAAGATCACGAAGCACATAACAACCTTGGTATCGTACAGAAAAAATCTGGTAAATATGAAGAAGCGATTGCAAGTTATACAAATGCAATAAGACTCAAACCTGATTATGCAATAGCACACAATCATCTAGGAACGGTGCTTTTAGATCAGTGTAAATTTGAGGAGTCAGAAATAAGCCTTAAGAGGGCTATTACTCTTAATCCTGAAAATGCTGATTTCCACAATAACCTCGGTATTGTTTTTTCAAGGCAAGGTAAGTTTGATGCGGCTTTAGAGAACTATAATATAGCAATTGAACTCAAACCGGAAGATTTCCGAATACATGCCAGTCGTGGCTCAGTTCTTAACGAATTAGGCAGGTTAGAAGAAGCGCTACTAAGTTGTAAAAAGTCTTTATCATTAAACCCACAGTATGCCGAAGCATACAATAATCTTGGTACAATACTTCATAAAAAAGGTGAATTTGACGAAGCAGTTGTTGAATATAAAAAAGCAATAGAGCTCAAACCGGAAGATTATCGGGTACATAGTAATCTTGGCTCAGCGCTTAAAGAACTTAATAGATATGATGAAGCGGCAAGAAGTTGTCGACACGCAATTACCCTTAATCCAGAGTACGCCGAGGCACACAACAACCTCGGCACCATTCTTCAGGAAGGCGGCAAATTTAGCGAAGCAGTAGCAAGCTACAGGCAAACCATAAGACTTAAACCTGATCATGCTATGGCACTCAGTAACCTTGGTACAACATTGCAGGAACTGGGAAAACATGAAGAAGCTGTTTTATGCTGCCGGCAAGCAATATCACTTAACCCACAACTAGCAAGTTCACATAACAGTCTTGGTGCAATACTTCAGAAACAGGAGAGGCTTGACGAAGCGCTAACCAGTTATAACACTGCAATAAGCCTTAACCCTGATTATGCAGAAGCACATATGAACAGGTCCTTATTGTTATTGTTGACCGGCAATTATAAAGATGGATGGCCGGAATATGAATGGAGACTTCGCACAAAGGCTCACAGTCTGAGAGACTTCAACAGACCCAAATGGGACGGATCACCTCTAAATGGAAAAACGATTCTGATACATGCAGAGCAAGGATTTGGAGATACTATCCAATTTATACGCTACCTGCCTATGGTGAAAGCACAAGGAGGTCAGGTTATTCTTGAATGCCACAAAAGCTTGCATCGTCTACTGAGAAATTATGCAGGAGTCTACAAAATTATTGAGAGAACAGATGAACCGGATATCAAATTTGATATCCAGCTTCCCATATTAAGCTTACCGGGAGTGTTTAGAACTACCCAGGATTCAATACCGGCAGAAACACCTTACGTTACTGCTGACCCCGGAGTGTCACAACTATTTAGTCTCAGGTTCGGTACTGACTATAATTTTAAGATTGGTATTGTCTGGGCGGGAAGTTCTGTGAATAAAAAAGACCATATACGATCCTGCACTTTAGCTGATTTTTATCCATTATTGGATATTCAAGGAACGTCTTTTTACAGCCTCCAAAAAGGATCTATATCCGCAGAAGATGAAGATGCACTCGCGGAAATGAAAATCACTAATCTGAATAACCAGCTTAGAGATTTTGCTGAGACTGCGGCTGCCATAGCTAACCTGGACCTTATTATTTCGGTTGATACTGCAGTAGTACATCTTGCAGGTGCTCTTGGCAAACCGGTGTGGAATCTTTTACACCTTGCACCGGACTGGCGCTGGCTGCTCAACCGTGAAGAAAGCCCATGGTATCCGGAAATGCGCTTGTTCAGACAAACCAAATTAAATAATTGGACGGACTTATTCAAACAGGTGAAGAGCACATTATTAGAAAAAGTTAACCGTTCAGAAGTACCAGCCATAGATGATAATGAATATGCATTACAACATAGCGACGGCAACTGTTAAATAAAAATGGCAAAAAATATGAAAAATTTGTTCCAAGAAGCACTTAATCTCCATCAGGCTGCAAATTTTGCAGATGCAGAAAACCTTTACTATGAAATACTTGAAACTCAGCCGACAAATATTGACACAATCTTTTATCTTGGAACATTAAAGTTACAACAAGGAGAGTTTGAAGACGCTCGCTTACTACTTGAAAAAGCAACTACGCTCAAACCGAACCATGCAATAGCGTACAACAACCTTGCAACCGCACTTAAAGAGCAAGGTAAACTTGACGAAGCGGTTATAGTGTATAATAAGTCAATATCTCTTCAACCGGACTATGCAATGGCACATTGCAATCTAGGTAATATACTTAAAGATTTAGGCAGATTTGATGAAGCTGAGGATAGTTGTCGGCGAGCTATATCACTCCAAACAGACTATTCAGATGCACACAACAATCTGGCATCCTCACTCCAGAAGCAAGGTAAACACAATGAGGCAATTGAGAGTTACAGCATCGCAATTAAATATAACCCGGATAACATACATGCTCATATAAACAGATCTTCAGCATTATTGTTGACAGAGAATTTTATAGACGGATGGCCGGAATATGAGTGGAGATTGCATACAATCAACTGTAGTTCCTCTACCTCTCACCATACACAATGGGATGGTTCACCACTTAATGGCAAAACTATTTTAGTACACGCGGAACAGGGCTTTGGAGACAACATTCAATTCATACGCTACCTGCCAATGATCCAGTCGCAGGGAGGACATGTGATCTTTGAATGTCAAAAGGAACTCATTAGCCTTTTCAAGAATTGTGCAGGCATAGACGAAATTATAGAAAAGACGTCTATTCCTCATGTTAAATTGGACACTCATATCCATCTCTTAAGCTTACCAGGAATTTTCGGTACAAATATAGATTCAATACCATCGGAAAGATCTTATATTTCAGTTGATCCTGAGCTTACAGAACAGTGGCGGTTAAAATTTGCGAGTAATAGTGATTTCAAAATAGGTGTTGTCTGGTCCGGCAGACCAACGTTTATTGATCATTACCGTTCCTGTTCCCTTGATGATTTTGCTCCCTTGGCTGATATCCCCGGTATTACTTTTTACAGCCTTCAAAAAGGACAGGCATCTGAGGAAGTATTCAATCCTCCCAACAGTATGAGAATAATCAACCTTGAAAAAGAATTGAACGATTTTTCTGATACTGCTGCCGTAATAAATAATATGGACCTGATCATTTCCACTGACACTGCAGTAGTACATCTTGCCGGAGCCATAGGCAAGCCCATATGGACTCTCCTACACACGTCATCTGACTGGCGCTGGTTTCTTAACCGTGATAACAGCCCATGGTATCCGGAAATGCGCTTGTACAGACAATCTAAATTTAATGATTGGACAGGCTTGTTCAAACAGGTGAAAGAAGCATTATTGCAGAAAATCAATGGTTCAGGAATGCGGACAACAGAACATAATGAATACGCATTGCAATATAGCAGTAACCAAAGCTAAGGATTCAAACGTGTAATTCCCAGGCTAAGCTATTATAAGGAATGAGTTCGTACGTTTCAGGCATAGAGGGCTTCGGCAGGCTTTATTTCTTAGCGTCACTCAATAGCAACTATGTATCTTGCAAATTAACAAATGGTCAAAAGAAAAACCTTCTACTTCCTTGTTTAAGATAATCTGTGGGAACAGGTTGCCACAATTGAATATCAAGCTGATCCATGAAGCAATCATTTAACCTGACAATTTTACTATGCTCGAAAAAGCCCTTGGGATTATCTGCACCAGGTTGTAACAGATCTGCCCCTAAATGCACGTCAAACAACGTCAACAAACCAGTAACAGCTGACGTCCCGGAACGGTGACAGCTCAGTACCTTAATTCCTTTTTTTAGCGTAGAGCTCATTGAATAGACAATTTGAGATTAAACTCTTAATAACTATTGTTTAAACACATAAAACATTAAACAATGAACTTTTAACTATGACCTATATAGATTTAACCCTAAAACTGACTAAAAGTTATACAAAAATATAATAATGTTAATAAAGAGGCAAATGCTTAATCTACCCTAATTTAATCATATATGCTCAAGCTCCCTATATACAAGGACTTATCAATCTACACTTTATTTAGCCAGGTTTTATTTAATAAACAAATTTTGGCATGAATTTGGCTACTTAAACTTCGAACTATAAAGTCATTACGTTATTAAACTAACTCTAAATACCATTAACATTAGTTTTATTGAATTTCAATTTCTAAATCTAGGAAATACCTTGAGGAGAAGTAAAAATAAATGACGTTTTCTGAAGACAACGACCATCTTTTAATAGCACAAATTGAACCTCCACAGAATGAAGGCAGTGGTGACTACTTTTACCGGACACACGCTCCCGGAATTGCTATGGCACAAGATAATAATGTGCGCGTAATCAATATAACAAACCAGCACCGTCAGAAAACTGAAATAATGATGAGGGCAGACGTTCTGATTTTAAAGAATATCTGTGATCCGGATATTCTGCCTCTGATCAGAGGCAGAAAAGAGCAACAAAAACTTACTGTCTATGAGATAGCAGACGATCTTAATGCCTTACAAACGTGGAATCCGGTCTACTTCTTTTTCAAGAATAAACAAAATCTGGATCTGGGATTCCGCCTGGCGAATAGCTGCAACGCACTACAGGTATCATCTCCTGAGCTGAAAAAACTTTATGGACATCTAAACAAAAATTGCACAGTCTTTCCCAATCAAATTCTTAATGTTCCACCAGAAAAACCCTTGAAAAACAATAGTGAAATTGTAATTGGCTGGGGAGGGTCTCACGGCCACATGGAAGATATGGCTGAAATTGCAAGACCACTCATTAATTGGATAATTACCAAACCCAATGTCTCTTTACACCTGATGTGCTCTGAGCCCATCTGGAAACTTTTTGATTCTTTGCCACAGGACAAAAAAAAATGGACCCTGCCCGGTTCCTTAGACGATTATTATAATTTTCTGGAAAATATCGATATTGGTATTGCGCCTTTAAAAGACTACGCTTTTAATCGCTCAAGGTCAGATGTAAAGTTTCTGGAATATGCCATTTCCGGAACAGTACCTGTCGTGGCCCATATTGAGCCTTATCTTGAATCAGTTAACGTTGGTAAAACAGGATTCCTTTTTAAAAATCCTGGTGAGTTGATAGTTAACCTGAACCTACTGGCAAACGATCCAACATTAGTTCAAAATATTGCAAAAGAGGCTCGTCAATATGTAATACGTAAACGCCTTCAGCTACAACACGGGCAGGACAGATTGGACTTTTACAGACAACATCTTAAACGCCCTCACAGAGGCAATGGTGAAATTGCAAAGGATGTTAAATGGTTTGAAGATTTATCTAAACTGGAAGGAGCATCTATTAATGAAAGGCATCTACAATTAAAAGCAACACGATTTGAAAATCTTCTCCATGATGGATTGCTTGCCATGCAGATACATCGTGATATGCAACTTGCCATTAAAATATTTGAGGAAGCCGCAGTACTGGAACCAGAAAACTACCTGACTTTCATGTTTGCAGCATCTATAACACCAGATCCGATTGCCTGTTTATGCAAAGCACTAAAGCAGGAGCCACATTCTGTTAGGACATGGATTCTACTGGGAGAAGAGTATGAGAGAGCTGGAAAAATTAAGGACGCACTTGAGTGCTATGAATCAGCAATCAACGTATATTCTGATTACGAACTTCCACACCTTAAAATAGGCGAATTACTGAAGAAATTAGGGAGAGAACCTCAGGCTAACCAATTTTTCAAGAAGGCTGATATGATTGCTGAAAATCTTAAAGTTTTAAATAATCCGGAACCAGAACTTAATAGACTTTAAAACAACCAGACTAAATACTTATTATGATAAGCATAAAATCCAAAGAGATGATTCATGAAGCATACGAGCTGCACCAGGCAGGAAGACTCCCTGCAGCTGAACAGCTTTACAAAGAGATACTGAAAGATCAACCGGAACACATAGATGCTCTTTTTCTTATGGGAACGCTTAATCTGCAGCAAGGATATTATGATACAGCATCTGCTTTTTTCAAAAAGACACTTACGTTAATTCCGAGTCACGTAATGGCTCTTTGTAATCTTGGAACCGCTCTTCAGAGATCCGGAAACTTTGATGAAGCATTATCAAGTTTCAGAAAAGCAATATCACTAAGGCCAGACTACGCTGATGCACATTACAATCTTGGCAACGCGCTTAAAGAACAATGTAAACTTGAAGAGGCCATAATATGCTACAAGGAAGCTATTGTGCTCCGCCCAAACCATGCCGACGTATATTATTTTCTTGGCAACACGTTCAGGGAGGTAGGAAACTTAGATGAGTCTATAGAATGCTATAGAGAGGCATCAGAACTTGATCCGGATAATGCAGGTTTTCACTGTAATCTGGGTGCAGCTCTTCAAGAATCAGAAATATTGGATGATGCAATAATAAGTTATAAGGAGGCAGTAAGACTTAATCCAAATTATGCTATGGCATTTAGTAACCTGGGTTATGCACTCCAGCAATCAGGCAAACTAGAAGAGGCAATTACATGTCATAAAAGAGCAGTAGAACTTAATCCGGACTGTGCCAAGGCACGCAACATTTTGGGTACAGCGCTAATGGAACATGGTGAATTGGACAATGCAGTTTCCAGTTATCAAAGAGCTCTTTTACTAGAACCTGACTACACTGAAGCACATAATAATCTAGGCACAGCACTCATGAAACAAAACAAATTTGACGCTGCAATTATAAGCTATAAAAAATCAATAGAACTCAAACCAGACAGTGCGGAAGCGTACAATAATCTCGGAACCGTACTTAAAGCATCAGGCAACCCAGAGGAGGCAATAACACACTATGAGCAAGCAATAGAACTTAAACCAGATTATGCTCAGGCACATTTAAACCTGGCCTTTGCGTTACTATTAACAGAAAATTTTAAAAGAGGGCTACAGGAATATGAATGGAGACCTCGCTTAAAGAGACTCACATCTGACACCGATCTGGAGCCGATGTGGGACGGCTCACCTCTCAATGGCAAATCCATACTGGTATACACAGAACAGGGAGTTGGAGACTCTATTCAATTTGTTAGATATCTTCCTATGATTAAGGCACAAGGCGGAAATGTCATATTTGAGTGCCAGAAGAGTCTCTTGCGTCTGCTTAAAAACTGTACAGGTATTGACAAAATTGTTGAAAGAACATCTGATACTGTTCCAGATGTTCAACTTGACTTCCATATCCCCCTTTTAAGTTTGCCGGGATTATTCGGTACAAATCCGGATTCTATACCACAGAATCAGTCTTACATAAGGCCTGACCCCGTGCTAACATCTCAATGGCGCACAAAGTTTGAACATGACAACAATCTTAAAATCGGAATAGTCTGGGCAGGAAATCCAGAACATATAAATGATCGCAATCGTTCATGTACACTGAATGATTTTGCACATTTAACCTCTATACAGGGATTGACTCTCTATAGCCTACAGCAAGAACTTACTTCCTCTAAAACTAACAATGATCCTGAAGACTTCAATATTGTCAACCTGGGCAATGAGTTTAACGACTTTGCTGACACTGCATCTGTAATTGATAATCTGGACATGGTAATTACCGTAGACACTGCGGTTGCTCATTTGGCTGGAGCCATCGGTAAACCGGTGTGGACACTACTGCCTTTTGTGCCAGACTGGAGATGGATGCTCAATCGTGAAGACAGTCCATGGTATCCGAGTATGCGTCTATTTCGACAAGCACAATTAAATGATTGGGCAGGAGTATTCAATCAGGTGAAAAAAGCTCTGTTTCAAGAGATAGACAACTTGAATATATTGTCCGGAAAACCTGCTCAATGTGAGACAAAACATTTAACAACTGAATCTATATAATCAACAATACGGCTAAGGATTAACTTGTGACCAAAATGTTAAGCAACAATACTGAATTCCAAGAAGCACTTAATCTTCACCAGACCGGAAACCTTGCTGGTGCCTCAACTATCTATAACAGGATACTGGAAGAGCAACCAGATCACCTTGATACAATTTCTCTCCTTGGCACTCTAAACCTTCAAGCAGGAAATTTCGATGCGGCATGCGTGTTACTGAAAAAGTCTACTGAGCTTAAACCGGACAACGCAATAGCACACTGCAATCTTGGATCTGCGCTTCATGCGTCAGGAAGATTTAATGACGCAATATATTCTTATAAGAGTGCAATAGAACTCAAGCCGGACTATGTCGAAGCGTATTATAATCTTGGCAATACACTTCAGATATGTAATCAGTTTGATGAGGCAACTGCAGTATATAAACTCGCGATAGATCTAAAACCAGACGATGCTGATATTCATAACAATCTTGGTAACGCGCTTAGAAAAAGTGGTAAATTTACCGAAGCTCTTAACAGTTACAAAAATGCATCAGAACTCAAACCACATAACTCGGATATACACTGCAATGTTGGTGCAGTATATCAGAAACTTGGCAACTTAGACGAAGCAATACTAAACTATAAGAGTTCAATTTCACTCAGCCCGAACAATGCCCAGGCTCACAATAATCTAGGTACAGCATTGAAAAAGCAGCGCAGACTGGATGAGGCAGAGATAAGTTATAACAGGGCAATAGAATTGTGTCATGATTACGCGGAAGCACACAATAATCTTGGCATTACACTTGAATCATTAAACAAACTCGACAAAGCAATAACAAGTTATAGTATGGCAATAACAATCAACCCACACTATGCTGAAGCTCATTATAATTGTGGCAATGCACTGAACAAACAGAAGAAGATTGACGAAGCACTTATATGTTTTACGAGGGCAACGGCAATAAAGCCAGATTATGCTGAAGCTCACAACCTTCTGGGTGCCACACTTGAAGAACAAGGTAAACTTGAAGAAGCCGCAGCAAGCTATAATCGCGCAATAGAGCTGAAACCAGATTACGTGGACGCACAACTCAACAAAGCTTTTATATTGTTATTAAAAGGAAACTATAAAGACGGTTGGCAAGGATATGAGTGGAGATTACATACGAAAAACTACGTTCACAGAACTTTTCAGCAACCAATGTGGAATGGCTCCTGCCTTAAAGGCAAGACTATCTTAATACATACGGAACAGGGTATAGGTGATAATATACAATTCGTACGATACCTGCCAATGGTACAGGCACAGGGAGGGCGAGTGATATTTGAATGTCTGCCAGAACTAGTTAATTTACTAAGACACTGTGCCGGTATAGACAAGATAATTACAAAAAGTCCTTCAGGAATATCATCTGAGCAATTTGACGTTCACGTTCCACTCTTGAGCCTACCGGGATTATTTAATTCTACTTTAGATTCAATACCGTCAGATGTTCCTTATATCTCTGTAGACCCGGCCCTGATAGATCAGTGGCACTTACGTCTTAGCGATGACCACAAGTATAGAGTTGGTATAGTCTGGGCTGGCAATCCTGATCACGCTAAAGATAAACGACGATCATGTTCACTGTCTGACTTTGCAACATTAGCCGGGACTCAGGAAATATCCTTCTATTGTCTCCAAAAAGGATCAGCTTCTGTCGAAACCGATAGATGCCCCGGTATGGAAAAAATTATTCGTCTTGATAGTGAGCTAACTGACTTTACCGACACTGCAGCAGTAATTGCTAACCTTGATCTTGTTATTTCCGTGGATACTTCCGTCGCACATTTAGCCGGAGCTATTGGCAAGCCAGTATGGACACTTCTGCCATTTGTACCTGATTGGAGATGGCTGCTTGAACGCGACGATAGCCCCTGGTATCCGAGCATGCGCCTGTTTCGACAGACCACAACGCATGATTGGAATGGAGTATTTAAACAGGTACAAAAGAGCTTAATTGACAATTTAGAATTGCGGGCGAAGGAGGAGATAGCTTAATGAATCCTGAAACTGAAAATTCCGAAATCAATTCTACCATTTCACTCTGTATGATTGTAAAGAACGAGGAAGAAAATCTTCCACGATGCCTGTATAGTATCAAGGATTATGTAGATGAAATCATAATTGTTGATACCGGTTCAACTGACAGGACGGTCGAAATAGCAAATGATTTTGGGGCAAAGGTTTTTATACATCCATGGGAAGGAAACTTCAGCAAGGCGAGAAACTATTCACTGAAATATGCAACCTGCGACTGGATTTTAATCCTTGATGCTGATCACGAACTGGAAAAAGCTGATGCTCACAAATTGAGTGAAACCATTAAGGACAAGGAAGCAAACTATGTTTTCTTTCGAGTTTATGATACCTATAAGGAAAGCAAGAACTTAGCGGTATATGATTTTGGCCTGTTATTCAGAAACCACATTGGTTTCCACTACAGCGGAATAGTTCACAATGCGCTAATAACCACAGACGCTATCATAAAGAAGTCTAATATAAGGATTTATCACCACGGTTACAACTTATCTGAAGAGAAAATGGATGAGAAATTCGAACGCACATCCACGCTACTGAAAAAGCAGATTGAAACAGATTCACACAATCCGGTGCCACATATGTACTTAGGCATTTCATACATGGACAGACGTATGTATGAAAGCGCTATTAAGCATAGTAAAAGAGCAATATCTCTGTCTGAAGATAACGGGTCGAATAAAATTGATTTCCTGGTTTCATACTACATAGTAAGTGCAGCATATT
>Ga0209045_1002052_pt1 | contig 15615 bp, 15 predicted proteins | sample SaaInlLV_10m_DNA_4_FD_184664 | JGI IMG/M metagenome (GOLD analysis project Ga0209045, IMG submission 184664) | Marine microbial communities from expanding oxygen minimum zones in the Saanich Inlet - Saanich Inlet SI072_LV_200m_DNA (SPAdes) (version 2) | ecosystem: Environmental > Aquatic >...
CTTCCTCGCCATCGCGGCGAACTGTCGCCGTTTTGGGGGCAAAGTCGAGCAGGTCGCGGATGCTTCGGCGCGTCTTGTCCATGGTGTAGGTCTCGAGCGCCCCTGCCGCCGCCATGATGAAGACAATGACGGCCGCCGGGCGGAACTCGCTGATCGCCAATGTGGCGATCAGCGCAACGACCACAAAGACGTTCACCGTGATCTTGCGGTTGAAGAGATCCTTGAAGCCGGCAATGAACCTGGTGAATCCGCCAAACAGCGTCGCGACCAAGGCAAGTCCCACGTTGACGAACAGCGGGCCGATCTCCCAGTGGGCGAGTGCCCAGCTCGCCAGCGTCAATGCGGCCACTGCAGCGGGAACAATGGACAGGACCATCAGTTCCTGGCGATCCGATGTGTCGGTTGCTTGGTTGTCGCTCATTTGTGCAAAGTCTCTTCGCCCTCAGCCAACTCCGCGGGGTTGTTCGCGGTGACGCGAGCACGCAACCCGATCCTCGCCTGCCGACACTCGGAATGCTCGCGAGGACGCTCCACGACCGGAAAGAAAGGCGATCATCAACCGCCTTAAGGACCACACCCCGAGCTTATCGCCCCTGATTTTCCTGGCTGGACCCACAGCCGTCTGGCTTCGGTATCGCACCGTTCTTGGCAGACTTCGGCTTGGCGGGGCCGCAACAGCTCTCGCCGGGACCGCAACAGCCGCCCGTCTTCTTCATGGAATTCAGAATGGCCGCCAGAATGCCCTTCTTCTTCTTCACGTCGCTCATGTCTCATCTCCTTCTCAGAATGTTGCCAGTAGGTACAGTCCGGATCCCACCAGAGCGACACCCGCCACCGTGCGGATAACCGCTTCTGCCTTGCCAAACCGGATGGAAGCCTTGCCGAACGAGACGCCGAACAGGATGGCGGCCAGCGGCAGGCTGAAGCCCACGGCAAAGGCCGTCATCAGTACCATGCCCCAGGCGAGTTTCCCCATAAGCACGGTGGCGCCGAGGACGATGAAAATGCCTGGGTTGCATGGTAGCGAACAGGCCGCTACGCCGCCGCCAAGGACCAGCCCGCCGAACGCATCGCCGATCCCGCCTCTACGGGCAGGCGTTTGCCCGGCCGCGGGCTTCTTCCCCAGTGAGGGCAAAGGAATCAGCTTTAGGGCCACCAGCCCCACGAGCACGGCCACCACACCAGCGAACAGCTTCCAGTAGCGTCCGAGAAACGCCTGCGCCGCCTGGCCAATTAGTCCGGCGACAAAGCCCAAGATGACCAGAGCCAAGGTGGTCCCCAACAGGAACCAGAGCGCGGAAGTCAGGGAGCCGCGTCGTCCCGTACTTTCTCTTGTCCCCGAATAAGCCACCAACATGCCCATGGCCGGAAGCGTGCAGCAAGCACTCGCAACCGCACTGACCAGCCCCAGCGCGAAGGCCAGGGCGGGGGCAATGGCGCTGGAACTGCCGTCCTGCAATGCCTGTGTGATCGCTTGAAGCATGGAATCTGCCTCCTACGGGCAGCAGCCGCTGCTGGGCGCCGACCCACAGCCGCCGCCGCTCGAGGCTGCCACGAACGCCTGCATCAGCTTGGACTCGGTGATATCCCCGCTCACGGCAGACGCTCCGTGCCCCTTGACCATGGCAATCACGCCAGGCGGGGGGACTTGCTTTGCTAGGTTGGCGTACTCGGGTGACCCATCTGCGACCGTGAACACGCCCATGGTGATGTCTCTGTCACGGATGGTGTCTGCCGCCTTTTCGATGACCGTAGCCACCGCGCGGGCCTTCACGGCGTCCTCCCCCGCGAGAAACACGAAGACCCCGCCCAGGTCCGTGGCCCTGGTGTTGAGATCGCCCAAAGACTGGATCAAGTCACCGCACACGACTGCTTTGTCTTCCGGCGAGTCCACGACGGGAGCACTGGCGGCCGGGTTGTCCGTAACCGCGGGAGCCGCTGCGGCTACGGCCACCGGGCTCCCGGCGGGAGACGAAGAGACCGAAGCTCCTACCATGGTAGGGGCGACAACGGCACCTTGTGGCGTCGTGAATGCACTCGCCGATTCCTGGGCGGACGCGGTTTCGTCGCTCTTCCTGACGGCTCGAACCACCAGTCCCGCGGCGACTGCCAGCACAATCACTCCCACTACACAACGGGCCCGTCCAGAGCCCTCGCCCGCATGACACCCGCAACCAGGGCCACACGCCGCCGCCTCTTCCTTCAGCCGCTCCATGTTGCTCATCGATCCCTCTGTGTCATTCGTCTGCCCCATGGCTCAGATCTCCTTTGTGAATGTCAACCGCAGCAGCTCTTGCTGCTCTTTGCCGTCGTATCTGGGCAACAGCCGACGGCCTGGCCCGTCGGGATGCCTACTGTTCTTTTCGCGAATTCGCGCATTGCCGCCGTCGCCCCTTTCTCCACCATGTGTCCTACCTCAATCGCCGCCTGGATGCGGTCATCCGCAACCCCAAGCTCCCTGGCCTCGGCGATATGATACGTCAGGCACGGCTGGCAGTGCCCGGCAACCGATGCGCCGATGGCGATCAGTTCTTTCGTTTGGGCATCCATATTGGGACCTTCGCCAGTTGTGGCGACCGAAGAACGACACGCGGGCGGCGCAGTCTTGTGGGCCTCGACCTCCGCCGAGCGGACCCACTCTTCTACGCCACTGCCGGGAAACCAGTCCTTGATGAACTCATGGCTTTCCTCCTTGACCCGAATCTGCACGTCCGCAAACCCAGCCTCGACCAGCAGTCGCTCCAGGTCCGAGATCGTCGCCGCCCCGGCAATGCAGCCGCAGTGCGCGTCCGGGCTAGCCTTGATCTGCGGCGGCAGGGGCTTGACGGCCACCACGTCCGAGATCGCCAGGCGACCGCCGGGGCGCAGGACGCGAAACGCGTCTCGGTAGACCTGCGGCTTGTCCGGCGAGAGGTTGACCACGCAGTTCGATAGGATGACGTCAACCGAGCTGTCCGCGACAGGTAGATGCTCGATTTCCCCCAGGCGGAATTCGACGTTGCCGTGGGCGTTCTTGGCGGTGTTCGCACGCGCCTTGCTGACCATCTCGGGAGTCATGTCCACTCCGATGACATAGCCAGTCTGACCGACTTGCTGAGCGGCGAGGAAACAATCGAAGCCCCCTCCGCTGCCCAGATCGAGAACAGTCTCCCCGGCCTTGAGGGCGGCGATGGCCTGCGGGTTGCCGCAGCCCAGTCCCATGTTCGCGCCGTCGGGCACGGCGTTGAGGTCGTCCTCGGAATAGCCGAGTTTCACCGATGCATCGGGCTGACCCAGTGCATCCGGTGTGCAACAGGTGTTGGCTGCACAGCAACTGCCGCCAGCCTTCTCCGCGATGTCTCCGTAGCGTTTGCGGACCTGCTCCCGAACAACATCGTGCGCCAAACCGTCAGCCATTGGACACCTCCAAACCGATGGTTATGTCTTTGGGCAGAGCCAGTCCCGCAGCCACCTGCATGGCCTTGAACAACCCGACCGGCACGGCGCAGCCCGCGCAGCACCCCGTCAGGACATTGCGGGCTGTCCTCATGAGGACGCTATCCGTCCGTCCGTCGATTTCATCGTACGCGTCCAACGGACCCGGCCCGGCCAACTGCCGTGCCAGTTCAGTGATTCTTGCGCAGTCGCTCTCTATTCGGAACGTCACGTGTTGCGAGTCATTGCTGACCGCCGTTCCCCGAGTGAGGAAGCCGCACGTGCCGGCCTGTATATCGAAGTTAATCTTCATGCGTAGCTCACTCCTGCGTTCTGCTGTCGGTGTCGCCGAGCCGAACAGGCAACGTCTCCACGAAGCGCCGGATCTCGTCACGCACGCAGCGGTAGCATTCGAGCTTTTCTTCTTTGGTTTCTGCAGATTCCGCAAATCTGGGAGGATCGTCAAAGCCTACGTGAATGACCTTGGCCCCACTGGGAAACATCGGGCACGTTTCGTGGGCGTGGCTGCAGACCGTGACCACCGGGTCGACCGTGACCTCCAAGAGTTCGTCGACCAGCTTTGACCGATGATTGGAAATGTCGATGCCAACGTCGGCCATGGCGGCGACAGCGTACGGGTCGAGGCCATGCGTCTCGATCCCAGCCGAGTGCGCCTCGATCCGGTTGCCCCACGAGGCACGCGTCCAGCCCTCGGCCATCTGACTGCGGCATGAGTTGCCGGTGCAGAGGAAGAGCACCTTCCCCTTGGGAGCATCCTTCAGCATGTCTGTCCTTCTCTTGGCGCTCAAGGTCAGTTCGTTTCGCAATCCGCAGCCGCAAGGCGAGCGAGATCGGCTTCCACGGTATCATGGTTCGCAAGGCAGTCCCTGAAGCAATCCTGCAGGCACTCTTCAAGCTTGCTCCGGGGAGCCACGAGACGGTAGTGCATCCACGTGCCCTCACGACGAGCTTCCACAACTCCGCGGTCGCGCATGATGCCCAAGTGCCGTGAGATTCTGAACTGCGGTGCCTCAAGGGCCTCCGCCAGTTTGCACACGCACGTCTCACCGTTGAGTGCCAACAGCACGACCAGTCGCAGGCGCGTCGGTTCAGCCAGGGCCTTGAGTAGGTTTACTTCTGCATCCATGAAGGACTCCTTCTGTGTATGTGCGCAGATCCACATATAATACCCGCAAAAAGCGGACGCGCAACCGCAACGTTGGTGTGTGGTTCTCTCAATTGCCGCGAAATTGCCGGAAACTGGGGAACAGCGCGGGGCCGAGGCGAGAAAAGTCGCAGCGGTGTTGTAGTGGTAGAACACCAAAGCAGAGCACAGCAGAGCAAAGCACCAATGGGGGAGGGCGTGATCTGTGCTGTAAGTGCGTGGGGGTGAGCTTAGTAAGCTCAAGAAGAATGGTACCCCGGGCGTGGCTCGAACACGCGACCTACGGATTAGAAGTCCGTTGCTCTATCCAGCTGAGCTACCGGGGCGACAGAAGCGTCGTCTGGAACGCATAATATGGCATCACGGAGTAGGGCGCGCAACTGGAAGAGCCCGCTCCCGTTAGTCGCGGCTCGGCTGGGCAGGTGTCTCTGCTTGCACTCAATGTGGGAGCGGGTGCCATCCCGCGATGATCCTGTGGCAAGAAGAATCGGCGCACGGCGGCGCCTCCCACGTTGAGAACACCGCTTCCGTTAGTCGCGGCTCGGGCGGACACGACCTACTCCCTGCGGCCCTCGGTGTCAGTGGGTGACGCGGGCGTCCGAGGTGTAGTCGGTGCCTTCCGGTTCGTGGTCGGGCAACTGGACATGTTCCCAGAAGTTGGTGCCGACGAACGGACCACGGCGAAGGTCGGGGACGGATATCGGCTGACCTCCGAGCTCGGCCGAACGGGCGGCCAGAATGCCGGGTAGGGTGAAGTCAGCCATCCGGAAGACGTCGATGGGGACGTGTGTTCCTTCGATGAGAGACTTGGTGAAGTAGAAGGCCGTCTTGATGTCAGTGCCACCGTGCCCGGCCTTCTTGTCCGCTTCGCAGGCTGCTGTCCCGATGTTGATCCGTTCCCAGCCCTGACTGTGTTCGCGGTCGCAGTCGAAGCGTCGGCAGAACCCTTCGTGGCTGTACCATTCCGCACTCCCGAGGGTCCCGAAGAGACGATAGTTGTGGGCTCCGGGGCGGCGCGTATTGAGTGTTACCATGATTTTGATGAGGCTGCCCTTGGCGGTCTGGAAGAGGGCGATCTGGCCGTCTGAGCGCAATGGCGCCTCCGCGCACCAGAACGGGCCGTCCTTGCAGCAGACGGAGACGACCCGATCATCGAGAACATTGAGCAGGGGCCCGAGGTCGTGGGTCAGGTACTGAATCGGCGGCTGATCGGCCCGCCACAGGGGGGAGAGGCCGGAAATGTTGTCTTCCCGCCACTGGGTGGGAGTGAACTGGTTCCGTTCGCCGTCCACCATGCTGTTGGGCAGGTAGTGAAGGTATTCTCCTTCGGCGATCGAGACCGGCCCGAACCGGCCGTCGAGGAGCCACTTCCGCCAGTAGCGGAGGAAGTCCAGGAAGCATGAGTTCTCGGCCAACATGTAAGTACGATCATAGCGCTCGGCCGCCAGGATGATGTGACTGATCTCTTCCTGGGTATAGGCCCCGGGGACCTCGGACATAACGTGGCACCCTGCTTCCATGGCCTGGACGGCGTGCTGCGCCTGGAAACGTCCATTCGAGGCAATGACCACCGCATCCGGCTTCAGAGCCAGGAGTTCCTCAAACTCAGAGACCTGTTTGACGGTCTTGGGAGCGATGGCTTCAGCTGCACGGTTACGCCATTTCTCGACCTGATCCGCCACGCCGATCACCTCGGCATCTTCGACGGCGAGGAAGTTCCTGAGATGGCTGAGGCCACGACGGAGTCCAAGAATGCCGACTCTGAGCTTGTCCACGGGTGTCTCCTGCTCGCTCTTTCCTGCGGTCTGTGATAGCGCCGTCGCACGGATGTGGTCCGTGCCAATCTGACGGCGGTTACTAACAGGCATGGATGGGCGTTTTCAAGGTGAGAGAAGATAGAATTGGAGAGACAGGATACAGGGGGAGCGGGTGGCCGGTCGGCGCACAGCGGTTCCTCCCACATTGGTTTGTACGCCGCACGGCCCCCGGGCGGCATCTCCTCTTGGCGATCGGAGGGCCGCTCGCCGTACAAGCGGAATCGGTCGCCGCACGGAGGCGCCTCCCACACTGGGGAGGGGGAAGACCGCTCCCGGAAGTCGCGGCTCTGTCGGAGAGGACGTCGGCGCACAGCGGCGCCTCCCACATTGAGGAGGGCGAAGACCGAGAACCGGCGCCTCCAGGGGGGGCAGGGCAGAGCGCTTCCGTTGGGACGTGACTCAGCTCTCCGCAGCCTGGCGGGCGAAGTAGGCTGTCTTCTCAAGGGAGATGGCGATGTCGATGTTCTCGACGAAAACGCCGGGACGGGCTCGCAGGCGGACAGGTGCGAAATTCATCAGACCGGTCACGCCTGCGTCCATCAGTTGCTCGGCGACAGCTTGGGCCGAGGCGGCGGGGATGGCCAGAATGGCAACCCGTATGCTTTGCTCCCGGATGACACGAGGGATCGCGGCATCCGGGTGACACGGGCATCCCATCCACGATTGCCCAACCTTGGCAGGATCAGAGTCGAACGCAGCCTTCAGGTTCACTCCGGGGCGCCGCCCTGCAAGGTACGCGAGAACGGCCCGTCCCAGGTTCCCTACTCCAACGAGGGCGACGTTCTCGCCGGACGGCCCGTCCAGGACAGCCCCGATGGACTCAAAGAGTCCGGCGACGTCGTAGCCTTGACGGGGGCGTCCCTGGCAACCGACAGCCTCGGCCAGGTCACGACGGACCTGGGCCGGGCTGCCATTGGCAAGTGTCGCCAGCTCGTGAGAGCGGACCTGCGTTTGCCCGTCCTCAAGGAGGTCGCTCAACAACCGTCTATAGAGGCTGAGCCGGGCAATCGTTTTGTCGGAGATCTCAGCCATAGGCTGTGGACCGTTACTCCGCTACGCGTCGGAGTCGCTCTTGGCTGCATAGGTCGTGTGCAGCAGCTTGTGCGACTTGTGGCCGAGGGGTTCGCCGAGGAATTCTTCGTAGATCTGGGTGATGGCCGGGTTCACGTGCGACTTGCGCATGGCACGGCCTTCGTCCTCGGTATAGATCGCCTGAATGCGCTTCATGCGCACCTCGTTGGTTGTCAGGCGCGGCTGGCCGCCTCCGCCGATGCAACCGCCGGGGCAGCACATGACCTCGATGAACACGTGGTCCGACTCACCGTTGGCGACCATTTCGCAGGCCTGTCGGGCATTCTTCAGGCCATGGGCGACCAGGCACTTGGCGGTGACGCCTTCGAGGAACTTGAAGGTGTCGGCGCAATCCGTGAACGTGAGTGACGCTTCCTTCAAGCCGTCAAGCCCCATGATCGGCTCGACATGCAGGCCATCGGTGGGCAGTTCGCGGCCGGTGACGACTTCGTAGACCGTGCGCAGGGCGGCTTCCATCACTCCACCGGTGTTGGCGAAGATGTCGGCCGCGCCAGTGGACATGCCCATAGGGGCGTCCTGCTCTTCGTCGGGAAGGCTGAGGAATTCGAGGCCGGACTCGTTGATCATGCGGCCCAGTTCACGGGTGGTCAGAACGTAGTCGACATCCTTGAATCCGGAGTCGTTCATTTCATCACGGTCGCACTCGTACTTCTTGGCGGTACAGGGCATGATCGAGACGACGACGACATCCTTGGGATCGACACCTTCCTTCTCGGCATAGTAGGTCTTGGCCAAGGCCCCGAACATCTGCTGCGGGGACTTGCAGCTGGACATATAGGGAATGAGGTCCGGGAAGGAGTACTCCATGTAGTTGATCCAGCCGGGGGAGCAGCTGGTGAACTGCGGGAGGGAGGTCTCCTGCTTGTCGACCAGGGCTTCCTTGAGCCGCTTCAGCAGCTCGTGGCCTTCCTCGATGATCGTGAGATCAGCGGTGAAGTTCGTGTCAAACACGCGGTCGAAGCCCATGCGGCGGAGGGCGGCGACCATTTTGCCGGTGACGCACGTGCCTGGTTCGAGGCCGAAGCACTCACCGAGGGCGGCGCGGATTGCGGGAGCAGTCTGCACAACGACGTGTTTGCTGTCGTCGTCCAGGGCGGCCCACACGTCTTTGATGGCGTCCTTCTCGTAGATTGCCCCGACGGGGCAGACCGCGGAGCACTGGCCGCACTGCACGCAGACGGCATCGCAGAGATTGTCGCCGGCGCCGACGCCGACCGTGGTGTCGAAACCGCGCTGACGAGGTGCAAGCGTTCCGACGCCTTGGACTTCCTGGCAGACCTCAACGCAGCGGCGGCAGAGCACGCACTTGTTCATGTCGCGCACGAGGGCCGAGGTCGAGTCATCGATCGGCACTTCGTCCTGGCCGTACGGGAAGCGGACCTCGGTGATGCCCATCTTCTTGGCCAGATCCTGGAGTTCACACGTGCCATTGCGGACGCAGGCGTTGCAGTCCCAGGGGTGGTTTGCGAGCATGAGTTCGACAGAAAGCGCGCGGGCTTCGCGAGCCGTCTTGGAGTTCGAGCGGACAACCATGCCGTCGGCGACCGTGGTCACGCAGGATGGCTGGAGTGTCCGAGCGCCCTCGACTTCGACCAGACACACGCGGCAGGAGCCGGGGTTGGCCACACCGTCGAGGTGGCAGAGGGTGGGAATCTTGATACCGATGCTGGCGGCGGCCTCGAGGACTGTTGAGCCCTCCGGGACCGTGGCGGTCTGCTTGTCAATCGTCAGGGTGATCGCCATGATCTACTGTCTCCATCTCTTCGTTTGACGTTATGTGGTATATAGCCTGACTACTCCGTCAGCTCGGCGAGCTCGACGGAGGTGTGTTCAAACTTGGGACGAACGGATTCGGGGTCGATTGCTTCTTCCAGCTCCGCCTTGAAATAGCGCGTCGCTGAGAGGATAGGCTGGGCCGGGGACTGCCCGAGGGGGCAGAACGCCGCGCCTTTGAGCGTGGTGGCGACTTCGGCCATGAGCTCGACATCGCCCTCGTAGGCTCCGTTCTGCTTCAGGCGGTCACTGACTTCGACCAGGTAATTCAGTCCGTTGCGGCACGGGTTGCACTTCCCGCAGGATTCATGCAGGAAGAACTTCATGCAGGCGTGGAGGAAGTCAGCGACCGAGACCGTCTCATTCATAATGAGAATGGCGCCTGAGCCGAGGACGTGTCCGGCCTTCTGCATGTTGTCATAGTCCAGGGGGACATCGAGCATCTCGGCGCCGAGGATGTCTCCCGCCGTTCCGCCCAGTTGAGCCATCTTGAAGTCGCCGCTCTTCATTCCGCCACCGTATTCAGTGATGATTTCACGGAGCGTCACGCAGGCGGGGACCTCGATCAGGCCGGGTCGGTTGATGTGTCCCAGGATGGTGTAGACCTTGGTTCCGGGCGTTCCGGACGGGCCGAAGTTCTTGAACCAGGCTCCGCCGTTACGGATGATCGCGGGAACATTGGCCAGGGTCTCGACGTTATTGACGTTTGTCGGCTTCCCGAGGTAGCCGGACTGGGCTGGGAAGGGGGGCTTCAGGCGAGGCTGACCGCGCTTGCCTTCCATCGACTCGATCAGAGCTGTCTCTTCGCCGCAGACGTAGGCGCCGGCGCCAAGCTTGATCTCGATGTCGAAATCAAAGCCTGAACCGAAGATGTCCGTGCCGAGGAAGCCGTATACGCGGGCCGCGACGATGGCCTTCTCGATGCGTTCGATGGACAGTTTGTACTCACCGCGGATGTAGACGAATCCCTTGGTGGCCCCGATGGCATAGCCGCAGAGGGCCATCCCTTCGATGACCTTGTGCGGATCACCTTCCATGATCAGGCGGTCTTTGAACGTGCCTGGCTCACCTTCGTCAGCGTTGCAGATGACGTACTTCTGGTCAGCCTGCTCCGGGGCGCAGAAGGACCACTTCAGACCGGTCGGGAAACCGGCGCCGCCGCGACCGCGCAGTCCGGCGCTCTTGACCTCCTCGATGACGCCGTCAGCGGTCATCTCGGTCAGGGCTTTGCCCAGGGCGAAGTAGCCGTCGTTGGCGATGTATTCCTCAACCCTCTCAGGGTCGATGCGCCCACAGTTGTCGAGGACGATACGTCCCTGAAACTGCGTGTGTCTGGCGTCTGCACTTTCCGGTACGGGCACCGGCGTTTCGCCCTCGAGGATGAGATTGGTGAGGGGGCGCCCCTTGAGGAGGTGCTCTTCGACGATCTCCGGAACGGCTTCCGCGGTCACGTTGCCGTAGACCACTCCATCCGGCTGTACGGCAACGATGACCCCGGCATTGATCGGCCCGAAAGAGCCCGTTTCAATGACCTGGATCTCGTCGGCCATTCCGCTTCTGCCGATCTCCGCCGACAGAGCGTTCTTGATCTCTCTCGCCCCCGCGACAACCGTATCGGCGTCGACAGGAACCATGACATATGTTCTCGGTGTTGGCATCTCGTTTTCTCCGAGTGATTGGCTTCGTCCGGGGTGTCGCACCCGTCAGGGCGGTGCGGATCAACCGGCCTCTACGCCACCTCCTGCTGAGCTGCGAGTCCACGCAGGATGGCGGTGACTTTCTCCTCGGTGAGATTCCCGTAGACGACATCGTCGATCATCATGACCGGCGCTACGCCGCAGGCTCCAAGGCAGCTCGTCGTTTCCAGCGTAAAGGTCCCGTCCTCGGTCGTTTCGCCGACACCGACACCGAGCTCTTCCCTGATTGCCGCGAGGATGTTCTCCTCACCCATGATGTAACACGGTGGGCTTTCACACAGGCGAATGATGTGTCGTCCGCGTGGGGTCAGGCTGAACAAGGTGTAGAACGAGGCCGTACTCACGACATCCGCGACAGGAATGTTCATGAGGGAAGCGAGCTCATCCAGATCATCTTCATGCAGCGAGTTGTCGGGAGTTGCGTCCTGGATGTCGTGGAGGATCTGGATCAGATTCTCTCGTCCGCATCCGCGTTCTTTCACGATTTCTGCTATCGTCATTTGTAAGGCTCCCTTACTCCGAAAGCAGCTCCGTGCGTTGGCCGCACAGAGCTGCACGGGGCGTCCCGAGTTGGGACGTTGCCGTGGAGTTATCCCTTATAATCACAGCGGAGGCAGCGGCAGGCTTCCCGTATGGCTTCTTCGGCCGTTACGGTTCCCTCCACTTCTGCGCCCGGTGTACGTTTCCCGGCGGGCAGCATGGGCATTGCCACCGGGTCGACTTCCTCGAGTTCGGCTTCCGTGTCGACGAAGACATCCGGGAGCTCGATGGTTTCCCAGAAGTACTCTTTGTCGCCCGGCAGCAGCAGCTGGTCGATGGACTTAGCGGCACGCTGACCCGCGGCGATGGCCTCGACGACGGTGGCTGGCCCGGTGACCAGATCCCCTCCGGCGAAGATGTCGGTTCGCTTGGTGGTACCGTCCTTCTCACTGGCGTTGATCCAGTCACCGTCCACGAGTTCATCCATGCCTGCACCGGCGAAGACGGCCGATGCTTCGGGGCGCTGCCCGATGGCGAGGATGATCGCGTCGACCGGCTGGTCCACATCCGACGTCTCGATTGGCACGGGGCGGCGGCGGCCGCTGCGGTCGAACTCTCCGAGGCGCATGCTGCGGATGGTGGCCAGGAGGCCTGTCTCGGTGTTCTTGACGCCGACCAGGTTGGCCAGGTACTGGACCTCGACGCCTTCCTTCTCGGCTTCGCTGATCTCGTGGTCTTGAGTGGGCATCTCTTCACGCGTCCGGCGATAGACGACCCGCACATTCTCCGCGCCGCAGCGCAGAGCGACACGGGAGCAGTCGATGGCCACATCGCCACCACCGATCACGATGACGTTCCTGCCGAGGTCGACCGTGTCACCCTTGGACGTCATTTCCAGGAATTCGACTCCTGAGAGAACGCCGGGGAGTTCCACGCCGGGGAGGTCAGGCTTGATCTGCTTGCCTGCTCCGGTGGAGACAAACACGGCGTCATAGCCGTCACTCTTGAGTTGCTCGACGGTCACATCCTTGCCGATCGCCACGCTGGTCTTGATCGTGACCCCGAGCTTCTCGATGTTAGCGATTTCGCTGGCCAGGTCTTCACGCGGCAGCCGGTAGTCCGGGATCGCGTAACGCAGCATTCCGCCTGCTTCCGGCTGTTTTTCGAAGACGGTCACATCGTAGCCCAGGATCTGTAGGTAGCAGGCTCCGGTAAGCCCGGCCGGCCCGGCTCCGACCACGGCAATTTTCTTGCCATTGGCGTCGGCTTTGGCTGGGAACAGGTCGCTGTAGTCGTCCCGCAGATCGGCCATGAAACGCTTGACTGCCCGGACGCCCAAAGGGCCTTCGAGGTCGTTGCGGCGGCATTTCTTGACACAGAACTGGGGGCACACGCGACCGCATACCGAGGGGAACGGGTTGCTGCGCAAGTGGACGGCGAGGGCGTCGTCGAAGCGCTCTTCCTTGGTGAACGCCAGGTAAGCGGGCACGTTGACGCAGGCCGGACAGGCGTTGATGCAGGGCGCCTTGACCATGGCGTTGCATACGCCGGCTCGGCAGTGCTGCTCCTGAATGTGCTCGATGTACTCCTCACGGAAGTACCGGAGGGTGGAGATGACCGGGTTGGGAGCGGTCTGGCCAAGCCCGCAGAGAGCGGTCTGTTTGACCTGGTCGGCCAGTTCCTCGAGTCGTGCGAGGTCGGCCATGGTCCCCTTGCCGTCACAGATCTTGGTCAGCAGATGCAGCATGATCTTGCTGCCAATCCGGCAGGGCGTGCACTTCCCGCATGACTCTTCCTGGATGAACTCCATGAAGTAGCGTGCGAGGTCGACCATGCAGGTGTCCTCGTTCATCACGATGAGGCCGCCCGAGCCCATGATGGCGCCGAGGTCAGGCAGGGATTCATAGGTGACGGGGGTGTTCAGGTACTCCTTCGGGATACAGCCTCCCGAGGGGCCGCCAATCTGAACGGCCTTGAACGCGCGGTTGCCGGGGATGCCCCCGCCAATGTCGTAGACAATCGTGCCGAGGGTCATGCCCATCGGGACTTCCACCAGGCCGGAGTTGTTGATGTCGCCGGCCAGCGCGAACACCTTCGTCCCCTTGCTCTTGCCGCTGCCGACCTTGGCGAACTCTTCACCACCATTGAGGATGATGTAGGGGATATTCGCGTAGGTCTCAACGTTGTTGAGCACGGTCGGCTTGTTGAAGAGCCCCTTCTGAGCGGGGAACGGGGGCTTCGGGCGCGGCTCACCGCGCTTGCCTTCGATGGAGTGCATCAGGGCCGTCTCTTCACCGCACACAAAGGCGCCTGCCCCCATACGGATCTCGATGTCGAAGTCGAAACCTGAACTGAAGATATCTGTGCCAAGCAGACCGAGTTCGCGTGCCTGTTTGAGGGCCGTATTGAGGCGCTCAATGGCGAGAGGATACTCGGCTCGGACGTAGATGTAGCCTTGATCGGAGCCGATGGAGTATCCGCAGATCGCCATGGCCTCGATCACACTGTGCGGGTCACCTTCGAGGATACTGCGATCCATGAATGCGCCGGGATCACCTTCGTCAGCGTTGCAGACGACGTACTTCTTCTCCGACTCTTCGCGGGCCGTGAATGACCACTTGAGCCCGGTGGGGAATCCGGCTCCGCCGCGGCCGCGCAGTCCGGAGGCCTGGACCTCATCGGTCACCTGTGTCGGGGTCATTTCCGTGAGGGTCTTCCCGAGAGCTTCGTAGCCGCCGGCAGCGATGTACTCGCGGATTTCTTCAGGATTGATGCTACCGCAGTTCTGTAGAGCGATCTTCTTCTGCAGCTTGAAGAAGTCGATTTCACTGATGGCTTGAACGAGCTCATCGGTGCTGGGTTGCTTGTAGAAGAGGCGGTCGACGACGCGGCCTTTCAGAAGGTGTTCTTCAACGATCTCGGTGACGTCTTCCGCGGTTACTTTCTGGTAAAACACACCTTCCGGATAGATGACCGCAATCGGACCGATTTCGCACATCCCCATACAGCCGGTGGTGATGACGTCGATCTCTTGGGTTAGTCCGTGATGCTCCAGTTCTCGCAGGAAGGCGTCACGCACGCTCTCGCTGCCGGAAGAGATACAGGCTCCTCCAGCGCAGAGCAGAACTTGTGCCCTGAACGTACTCATCGTCACTCCTTATTCGTATTGGGACAGAATGCTGGGGATTTTCTTCGCGGTAATGCGTCCGTGGACGTCTTCGCCGACCATGATGACCGGCGCCAAGCCGCAGGCGCCGAAGCAGCGCTGAGCGGTCAGAGAGAATCGGCGGTCGTCAGTGGTCTCGCCCATATCAACGCCGAGCTCATCCTTGAGGGCCTCGACGACCTTCTTGGCGCCACGGACATAGCAGGCGGTCCCAAGACACACATTGACGGTGTGGCGTCCTCTGGGCTGCATAGAGAAAAAGCTGTAGAAGGTAACGACGCCATAGACTTCGCTCACTGGGAGGGTCAGGGCGTCGGCGATGCGCTGCTGTACCTCAACCGGGAGGTAGCCGAACAGTTCCTGGGCCTGGTGCAGGACGGGGATGAGAGAATCCCGATTCCTGTCGTCCAAGCCCGCGATGTAATCATCGAGTTGGGTGTAGAGTGCCTGATCGCACTCTTGTTCACACAAGCATTCAGGTGTCGCCATTGGCGTACGTGCTCCTCACTAAAAAACGAGCTGTTCGACCTTGTTCCCGCCCACAACGTGTTCGGTGACGATGGTTTTGGCGGCGTCCGCATCGACATGTCCGTAGCGGACCGAGTCCTGGCCTTCGATCTCGACCTCGACCAGCGGCTCCTGCTCACAGAAACCGGCACATCCAGCGGCTGTGACAGCGACGTCGTTGACATTGGCTTCGCCCAGTGCATCCATGAACGCCTTCATGGTGTCGCGAGCTCCGGCGGCGATTCCACAGGTTCCCATACAGACGACGATCTTGGCCCGGTGTTCTCCGGCCCTGAGATCCAGACTTTGACGCACTTCATCACGGATTTTCCGCAGTTCTTCGAGGCTCTTCATCACCTACTCCTTGTCCTGATTGTGGTTCTGTCAAAAGTCCTTGAGACAGAACCGTGCTTGATCTTCCTGCTATTCAGTTCGGTTCTGTCCAGACAAACCTGTTTCCCTGTTTTCTTGACTACTTGAGCTGTTGAGGGAAGAGTGCGGACC
>Ga0209045_1002060_pt1 | contig 15559 bp, 16 predicted proteins | sample SaaInlLV_10m_DNA_4_FD_184664 | JGI IMG/M metagenome (GOLD analysis project Ga0209045, IMG submission 184664) | Marine microbial communities from expanding oxygen minimum zones in the Saanich Inlet - Saanich Inlet SI072_LV_200m_DNA (SPAdes) (version 2) | ecosystem: Environmental > Aquatic >...
TGAAGGTGCACCTATTGCATTCCGTGGTTTATTCTTAATTGATAAGAAAGGAATAGTGCAACACGAATTGGTAAATAGCTTAGACTTGGGTCGTTCAACAACTGAAGCCTTAAGAATGTTAGATGCTTTAAAGCATTTCGAGGAAAATGGTGAAGTTTGTCCAGCAGATTGGAAAGAAGGCGAAGATGCCATGAAACCAACTTCAGCTGGTGTGGCTGATTATTTGGCCAATCACTAACAATATATGGTAGAAAACAGTGATGACTGAAAAGAATCAGGGACCTTCGGGTCCCTTTTTTTTGTCACTACACAGAGCTGACTTTAGTTTGAAGATACGGACAACTTCATTTTTATAGAATAGTTGTTTAATTTTTGCTTCTTATTTTTGAAAAAACAAATTCTTATGTCAAACTCAATTAAATTCTTTCTCTTATTGGGCATCTATTTTATTTGCAGCACAGCTTCAGCCCAAAATGTAAAACTAAAATCAATTGAAGTTAATTCTTTAGGACAAGTTACAGAATATCGTTTTTTACTTAATTCAGGTTATGATGAATTAGATATTATTATCAATGGGAATGGATTTACTAAAGGATTGGAATTAGTCAATAGTGAATCTGATCAGGCATTTGAATACTATGATGAATATGAAGAGTTTGAATTGCAATCAAAACTTTCTAAAATCGGAGATACAGAAATTAAGTACTACTCATCATTTGAAGTGAAAGAAAAAGCCGGGAAAATTTCGCAAATTGGACATTTAAAAATTGATTATTACACAATTGATCCTGATAAGGTATCGAAATTGTATTCGATTGGCAATATTGTGCTGAAATATTACATCAAAAGCCAGCACGCAAGTTTAGCTGGAAAAATGCGAAGTATTAATGATTTAGAATTTGATTATTATACCAATACCGTTGAAACTGAAAAAGTTGGAAATGTGATGCAAATTGGAAAATACACTTTTGATTATTATACGGAATATGATAGTCGTGCCAAGATAGGTAAGCTAAAGGAGGTTGAAGGAGAAGATGAAAGTTTTGAGTTGAGAGTTTTGAATTTGATGTAATTATTTTACCATACCAATAGAATTTAGATTTGACAACTTTCGTAAAGTTGTCAAATCTGTCCTATCCATTATTCCTCTAGAGAACCAACTTCTTTCTCTACTTCATGCAATATTTCGCAAGACTTAACCAATTTCTGCATATTTGTATGATCAGGATATAATGGTCGGTCAATGTCTAGGAAATCAACATATTTGCGAATAACTTCTTTGGCTTTTGTTGTTCCCTTACCAAAACTATATTCTCTAAAATCCAATGCCTGAGCAGCTGCCATAAATTCAATTCCCAATATGCCATAAGCGTTATCAAGTATTTGAAAGTTTTTAATAGCAGTATTCATTCCCATGGATACAAAATCTTCCTGGTCGGCAGCAGCTGGTATAGACTGGATGCAGGCCGGTGCAGAGAGAATTCTCTGTTCAACAATCTGCATATCAGCTGTATATTGGCTTAACATCAATCCTGAAAACATACCGGCACCTTTGGTTAAGAAAGCAGGCAATCCAACACTTAAAGCAGGATTATTTAAACGATTCATTCTTCTTTCTGACATTATTGAAACCATTGTAATGCAATAACCGGCCATGTCCATTGGAACTGAAACTGGAGAGCCCTGAAAATTAGCACCACTCAATTGCATATCTTCTTCGGGGAAGAAAATTGGATTGTCACCCACACCATTTAATTCTATTTCAACTTGCGAGCGAGCATAAGCCAATGCATCATGTGCTGATCCAATAACCTGAGGAGTTGAACGCATGGAATATGCATCCTGCACTTTACATTTTACTTTTTCTTCCTTCAAATCACCACCAGTAACAATTTTGTTTATTGATTCAGCACTACGAACAGCACCTTTAAATCCACGTACTTCATGAAGTTTACGTGTATAGGGTTTCATGTTTGCTTTGAGAGCTTCTAAACTCATTGCAGCAGCAATTTCTGCCTGTTTCAACCAATTATTTGCATCAAATAAAAACAAAGCACTCATGGCTGTTAATAGGTTTGAGCCATTAATAGCTGCTAATCCATCACGTGCCTGAAGACCAGGAATCTCAATTTCTGCCTTGTCCATGGCGTCTTTTCCTTCCAATAATTCTCCTTTATAATAAGCCTGTCCTTCCCCCATAAGCAGAAGGGCTATTTGAGACATAGGGGCAAGGTCCCCAGAAGCTCCTACAGAACCCTTTTGACAAACAAAAGGAGTAACTCCTTTGTTGAGCATTTCAACATAAGTTTGGGTGATAATTGGGCGACAACCTGAATTTCCATGTGCATGCACATTAATTCTACCCAACATGGCAGCTCTAACATATTCAATTGGAGCAGGATCTCCAATACCAGCTGCATGATTGTAAATCAAATATTTCTGAAAATCCTGTACCTGATCATCATCCAGCACTACTTCTGAGAATTCTCCAATACCTGTATTTACACCATACATAATTTCATGGGCATCAATTTTCCTTTCAAGCATTGCACGACATACTTTCATACGCTCTAAAGCATCAGGATGAAGTTCTACAATCTCATTTTCTCTCGCTACTTTGACCATTTTTTCAATAGTCAGTCCAGAACCTGTAATTACAATAGTCATTTGAATATGTTTTAAATTTATTAGTTGTATTTATAAATAGATTTCAAATGTAAATAAATAGGAATAAATTCTAATTCCTTATATAAACTTTCTAGCTGAAACATAATCTCCGTTAATAAATAGCCACTTGGTTTAGAAATAGATAAGTCTACAAACTATCCAGTCGTTTTAATAAGATTAACTCGATTACTCATGCAATATCATATTTTAAGCAAACCATTTGATGTGATGCGTTAACAACTTAAAACGTTTATTCGCCAATATAATTCCTGTATTTACAATGTAAATTACTCAGATTGTATATTTTGCATTTTCTTTGCATTGATAAAACAAAATACAATGACATGACAAATCGTAGATTATTTAGAGATTCTTCTAATGAAGTAATTGGTGGAGTTGCCTCAGGTATCGCAAATTATTTTGACGTTGATGTAACCATAATTCGAATATTGTTTGTTTTAGCTGCCATTTTTGGTGGATGGGGACTGATTGTTTACATTATTTTCTGGATTGCTGTGCCACGTGATATCTCCAAATCACATGATAATTCTTATAAGAGAGAGCCTAAAGATGAAAGCAAAAGCTCCGACTTCTCTGAAAAAAGGTATAATTCAACAACAGATTCACCTGAAGTTGAAAAAAGAAAAAAGGGGAGTTTAATAGGAGGGACAGTACTTATTATAATTGGTGCTTTTTTTATCATTGAGCGTTACATTCCTAGAATTGACTTTGATGATTTCTGGCCATTTATTCTGGTTATAATAGGTTTGGGACTTCTCTTTTCAGGTTTTTTAAAAACGGGTAAAGATGAAAGATAATCAATTCAAAAGCATTATTTGGGGTATTATTCTAATCGTTCTGGGAGTTCTATTTCTATTATCAAACTTGGATATTATTGATTTCCATTGGAGAGACTTCATGCAATTATGGCCAATGCTATTGGTTTATTGGGGACTTAGTGCACTTCCGATTAATAATTACATTAAGCTTGTGCTCGTTATTCTAGTATTAGGATTCACTGTATATCTTGCCATGGAGTATCCTCAGCCATTTAGATTTGATTTTAATACACATAATGCATGATAAAATTGGATCATGTTAATTGGGGTATGATTGGTTGCGGCCAAGTTACTGAGAACAAAAGTGGACCTGCATTTAATAAAATTGCTAATTCGAATCTCATAGGTGTTATGTGCCGTAACGAGACTAAAGTTAGTGATTATGCAAAACGGCATCAGATTAAAAAATATTTTACAAATGCAGATCAGCTTATTAATGATGCTGAAATAAATGCCATTTATATTGCCACTCCTCCAAACATGCATGCTGAATATGCCATAAAGGCCATGCTTGCAGGTAAAGCAGTTTATGTTGAAAAACCGATGGCTCGTAAGTATCAAGAGTGCTTGGAAATGCAGCAGGTTCGTAAAAGCACCCAGATCCCCTTATTTATAGCGTATTATAGAAGGGCATTACCTTATTTTTTGAAGATTAAGGATATTTTAAAGAGCAACTGTCTCGGAAAAATATATGAAATAAACACTACATTATTCAAGAAACCTAGGAATACAGATTCTGATCAAATAAATCGACCTTGGCGAGTCAAACCTGATATTAGTGGTGGTGGCTATTTCTATGACTTAGCTTCACATCAATTGGATATATTTGACTTGTATTTTGGACAAGGTACATTGCAATCATCACAAGTGCTAAATTTGGCTGGATTGTACGATGCGGAAGATACAGTAGCAGCAGAAATAGCATATGGAGATACTTTGTTAAAAGGCAAATGGTCTTTTATTGTCCAAGCTGAAGAAGAATATGACAGAACTATTTTTAAAGCAGAATATGGGGAGCTAGCGTTCTCATTTTTTTCCCAAGAAGCAATTGAACTAACGCTTAATGGGAAAATAGAAAGGTGGGAAATAAAGGCGCCTGAGCATATTCAAATGCCCATGATTGAATTAATTGTAAATGAATTAATTGGAAAAGGCAATGCACCCTCTAATCTGAGTGCTGCAATACGGACAAATAAACTAATGGAAGATATTGTCAAGCCTTATTATACCATAGACAAAGCCTGATCCAGAGAATCAAATTTGTGTCTGTAATCTTCCATTGAACAAAGAATTATTTCCTGAGCCTCTTCAGCACTATACATATGCGTTATTTCGACATCTTTTTTATTGCCAGGCATATCCTTATAGGTGAGAAAATAATGCTTCAACCGTTCAATAACCATCTCAGGACAATCAGTAATGTCTTTATAGCCTTCGTAAACAGCATCATTATTTAAAACAGCAATAATTTTGTCGTCAGCTTCATTATCATCAATTAATCTGAAGCCTCCAATGGGACGTGCTTCAACTATGATATTTCCATGAACGATTTCACTTTCTGTCAATACACAAATATCAATAGGATCTAAATCTCCTTTAATGTTTTTCAGATCCGTTTTATTCATGCAATACTCAGCCACCTTATCAGCACTGAATGTTTGTGGAATAAATCCATAAAGAGCAGGAATGGTATTGGAATATTTCTGAGGGCGGTCAACTCGCAGGTAACCACTTCTTTTGTCAATTTCGTATTTAACTGTATCTCTGGGAACCATTTCAATATAGCAATCAACGATTGCAGGTGCATTAGCTCCAATATCAACACCATGCCATGGATGTGATTTATATCGTAGGCCCATCAAACGGCCAATTGGATCCATTATTTTGTTTTTCATCAGTCTATAATTGTTTTTTAGTTGTCAGATGGAACTCGCATATAGTCATTTCCTTGTGCCTTCACAGCGAAGTGTTTCGGTACACAAGTGTGTGTGTAAACTTATTCTCATGCTCGTTTCATCTTATTTTCATCTTTAATTGGGATTGCAAAAATAACGAATCATTTGTTCAAAGTATTTACGCATATAGTCAAAAGTTGAATTATGATTATTTTTGCTCATACAAAACTGACATATGACCTTATTATTAGTTTCCATCGCTCCCATAATAATAATTGCGTTCTATATTTATTTTAGAGATAAATACGAAAAAGAGCCTATCGGTTTGCTCTTGCTAAGCTTGCTTTCAGGTGGCTTGATTGTTATTCCTATTCTATTGCTTGGTAGTTTGTTAAAGCCATTAGGTGAAACCCTGAGTGGTTTGTATCAGGCTGGTTTTGATGCTTTTATCATGGCTGCTTTTATCGAAGAAGGATTTAAGTTTTTAGCTGTTTATTTGCTTATTTGGAAGAACAAGAATTTCAATGAAAAATTTGACGGAATTGTTTATGCTGTATTTGTCAGTTTAGGATTTGCACTGGTTGAAAACATAATTTATGTATTTTCAAATGGATTGTCTACTGGGTTATTGAGAGCGTCTACAGCAGTGCCATTTCATGCCATTGATGGTGTTATTATGGGTTTTTACTTTGGAATTGCTCGTTTTAAAATGATTAATAAATCATCCAATCTCGCAAAGGCTTTTATTTTACCCTTTATTTTTCATGGATTATATGATTTCTTCTTGATGTCTCAGAATGTTGTCTTTCTATTATTATGGATTCCATTATTAGTTTATCTCTGGAGAAATGCTTTTAAAAAAATGAAATTGCATTCACAGACTTCAGTATTCAATGACGAAAATCATTTATAAGTAAAACAGATAGTAACCTTTTTTATAAGAAAGAATTAAATAGTAGATTTGAGTTAACAAAGAATTTAATATTATGGGTTTATTACGTACGCTTAGAAATGATTTAATGGGATTGAGAAAATATTATAATTTCTCACAATGGATTATGAGGTTAGTCCTTTTTGCCTATATCTTAATTGTTTATAGTGGACGATTAACTTACTTAGATGTTAACTCAGAATATTTTCTTCTTGCTGTTATTTATACTTTTTTCGGATTTTTTGTTATTGTTGGCGGATTTAGTCGTTCTTCTGAATTAACACGTATATCCTCTATTGTGATGTTAATCACGGTTGTTGCTCATACATCTGCTTCATTTTTCATTTACCATAATTTTGACGAGGCATTTGCTTCCCGTTTATTATTCATTGGGATATTATTATATTTTGCCACTGTTAGTAAGCGAAGTGATTATTATTGGAGAAGTAAATATGATCGCAAAGATCTGGATGTAGAGGAGATGGTTTTAAATCCTAAAGACAAGGAAATGAATCAATAAGATTCAATGTTATTAAGCATCTTATTCAATCCAAATTTTTTGTTGAGGAAATAGTTTTATCAGGTTATCTTTGTATGGAAATTGTATTTTAATGGTCAATTTGCAAGCTTGAAAAAACACTGCCTGTATGACTTTGAAAGACAATAATCTAAAACACAGATAGAAAAGTAGATGGCTAAAATTATTTCCCTGGCAAATCAAAAAGGAGGAGTTGGTAAAACCACCACCACAATTAATCTAGCTGCAAGTTTAGCAGCTTTAGAGTATAAAACCCTCGTTATTGATGCAGACCCTCAGGCAAATGCAAGTTCCGGACTCGGTATTGATCCCAAAGAAATTAGTACCAGTATTTATGAATGCATCATAAACAATTTGGATCCAAATGAAGGAATTGTTAAAACACAGATTGACAATTTATACATTATTCCTTCTCATATCGATTTAGTTGGAGCTGAGATAGAAATGATCGGGCTTCCTGAAAGGGAAAACATGATGAAGAAAGTCATTGCAAAAATCAAAAATGATTTTGACTTTATTATCATAGACTGTTCACCTTCATTAGGGATTATTACTGTGAATGCCCTCACCGCCTCAGATTCTGTAATAGTACCTGTTCAATGTGAATATTTTGCTTTAGAAGGATTAGGGAAACTATTGAATACAATTAAAATTGTTCAAAATAATTTGAATCCCAATTTAGAAATTGAAGGGATTTTATTAACCATGTACGATATCCGCCTAAGGTTATCTAACCAGGTTGTTGAAGATGTAAAAACACATTTTCAGCAATTGGTTTTTGATACCATTATCCATCGTAATATTCGAATCAGTGAAGCTCCTGGTTTTGGAGTACCTGTGTTAATGCATGATGTAGAAGGCAGAGGAGCCATTAACTATTTAAATTTGGCAAAAGAAATATTAACAAACAATAATCTTGCTGTTAGCAAGGAATTAAAGAGTGTAGAATAAATAGATGAGTGCAAAACGACAAGCTTTAGGGAAAGGATTAAACGCACTATTAGCGGATTCAAATACAGATGTAACTGCTAAAAATCCAGTACCGTTAAACAATGTGGCCGAAATTCCTATTAACGAAATAGAAGCCAATCCTTTTCAGCCACGAGAAGCCTTTAATGATGAAGAGCTTGAAGAGCTGGTCGAATCCATAAAAATTCATGGTATTATCCAACCAGTTACTGTCAGAAAGATTGGAAGAGGGAAATATCAACTTATTTCTGGAGAAAGAAGAACCAGAGCAAGTATCCGAGCCGGCTTAAAGAATATACCAGCCTATGTTCGTATTGCAGATGATCAGGGTATGCTTGAAATGTCTCTGATCGAAAATATTCATAGAGAGAATTTAAATGCTATTGAAATAGCTATAAGTTATAAAAGACTTATTGAAGAGTGCAGCCTAAAACAAGAAGAAGTTGCTGGTAGAATTGGTAAAAACAGAACAACAGTAACAAACTATCTCCGTTTATTAAAATTGCCTGACGAAATTCAATTGGCTATCAGAGACAATAAATTAAGCATGGGGCATGCACGTAGTTTAATTACAATCGAAGATAAGGAACATCAATTGGCTATTTTGGAAATCATTCTGAAAGAAGAGCTTTCAGTTCGAGAAGTGGAAGAATTGGTCAAACAAGGCAAAGAAGAAGTGTTTCAAAGAAATGAAAATTCGGAGCCCAAATTAAAGTCAAAAGTTCAAAAAATTGAGTATAATCATTGGGAACAAAAATTTGCTGATCTTTATTTAACAAAAGTAAAAATAAGATCAAAAAGAGCTGGAAAAGGAGAGCTGATTATTCCATTTCAATCAGAAGAAGACCTTGAGAGACTGGCATCTTTATTGTCAAAATAATTTACTGTGTCATTAAAATCTACATGTTTAATATCAGGTTTGTTTTTTGCCTTGATCGTGCAATTTTCATTTAGTCAGGTTAAAGCACAGCATACTCTTACACCCGTTTTTACCTCCTCTGTTTTAGTTAAGGATAGCCTGAAAAAAGACGACCTGATTAGTCCTAATCGAGTTTTGTTACGATCAGCTATTATTCCAGGCTGGGGTCAGTTAACCAATAGGCAATATTGGAAAATGCCAATCGTTTATGCTGGTTTAGGAGCCTGTGGGTATTTTATTTATACCAATAATATGTATTATCGAAGGTTTAAAGAAGCCTTTATATTACGAACTGATGAGGATCCTTTAACAATTGATCAGTATGATCCTATTGCAGGAACTTCAGAATTTCGATATGCATCAAGTACACAATTGCAGCAAAAAAGAGATGAATCTCGTAGAAATCTTGAATTATCGGTATTAGCAACAACGGCATTTTATCTATTAAATCTAGTTGATGCATATGTGGGCGCTCATCTTCGAGAGTTTGATATCACTGATGATTTGTCGTTTACGCTAAGTTTACCTGAAGCATATATGTTTGAGAATAATAAAGCAGTAATTTATTCTGGATTAGTTTTGACATTTTAATAAAATAGAAACTCATGAAAATATTTTTATTTGGTTACGGACAAATGGGCAAGGAAATTGAAAAACTTGCCATCACCAGAGGTCATGAAATTACTGGCGTCTATGACCCTTATCATGCATTTAAGTTCAGCGAAAAGGATTTTTTGAATGCCGATATCATTATCGATTATACAACACCAGGTAGCGCAGTTTATAACATAACAAAAGCTTTTGAAGCCAATAAACCTATTGTTGTGGGAACTACAGGATGGTATGATGAATTTGATACCGTTGAAGCTTTAAGTAAAAAATACAATGGTACATTGTTCTATGCTACCAACTTTAGTATAGGTGTAAACGTAATGTTCAGTATTAGTGAATTACTAGCCAAAATGCTTAATAATCAGGATAGCTATTTAGTTTCAATTAACGAAACTCATCACAGCAAAAAGAAAGATGCTCCAAGTGGAACAGCAATTACTTTAGCTGAAAATCTAATTAAGCATATGGATTTTGTTGATCACTGGGAAAAGATCGAAAAAGGGCAGGAGTTTGAACAAAAAGGTGGGGTAATTCCTATATTTTATTCCCGAGAGGATGAGGTGGTTGGAACCCATGAAATAAGCTTACATTCCAATGTTGATAAGATAACAATTCGTCACGATGCCTTTAATAGAACAGGTTTTGCCACTGGTACATTAATTGCAACTGAGTGGGTTGCTGATAAAAGAGGTATTTTCACAATGAAGGATCTTTTCCAAAACATAAAATAAAAATAATGAGTCTACCTAGTTTCTACATCTTTCTTATTATCTACTATTTATTGCTTTCATTTTCAGTTTATAAGTTATTTCCATTAGCAGGAATTGCTAGCTGGAAAGCATTAGTACCTGTTTATAATCTATTTCCTATCCTTAAATTAAGCGGTCGTTCCTGGTGGTGGTTTTTACTACTATTAATTCCTGGTGTTAATTTATTAATGTTGGTGATCATTGTATTAGGAATTCTTAAATCATTTGGAATATACAACAATAAGGAACTCATTATTTATACTTTGATTGCTCCTTTATCGCTTATTTACTTAGCGATGACTAAAAAACCAAAGTACGAAGGTCCAGGTGGTTCTGCAGAATACATTGCCATGCGTAAAAAATCAAAGTCAAGAGAATGGGTTGATGCGATTGTTTTTGCAGCCATTGCCGCTACCATTATAAGATGGTTTTTTATTGAAGCCTATACGATTCCAACCTCATCTATGGAAAAAACCCAACTGGTAGGTGATTTTCTATTTGTTAGTAAGTTGAATTATGGTCCCAGAATCCCAAATACTCCGATTGCTTTTCCATTTGCACATCATACAATGCCTCTTTTAGGTGGTAAATCTTATGTTGAATGGTGGAAAATACCCTATAAAAGATTACCAGCTTTTGAAAAAATTGAAAACAATGATGTAGTTGTTTTTAATTATCCAATGGAAGATTGGCGACCTGTAGATAAAAAAGAAAATTATATTAAAAGATGTATTGCCATTCCTGGTGATTCTCTAAGAATAATAGATAGGGCTGTTTACATAAACAGCAGTTTAGTTGAGTTGCCTGATAAAGGGCAATATCGATATTTTGTGAAAACAAATGGAACCGGATTTAATCGAAGATTATTGCATGAAATGCAAATTACAGAAGTGCAAACTTTGATGAGTAATCAAGGAGAGTTTGTGATGTGGTTAACCCGCGAAAACGCTACAAAAATTAAAGAACTGAAAAATGTAATTCAAATTGAACCTATTATTCAGGCCAAAGGCGAATTAGATCCGGATGTTTATCCTTTTTATCCAGCATTCAATTGGAATATTGATAACTATGGTCCTATTTATGTCCCGCAAAAAGGAGATAAAATTGAACTGACACTGGAAAACTATAAAACCTATGAAAGGGTTATTAAAGAATACGAAAACAATCCAACTCTCAAAATGAAGGATGGGGTTGTTTCAATTGATAATCAGACTATCACGCATTATACGTTCGAAATGGACTATTATTGGATGATTGGTGATAACCGTCACAATTCAGCAGATTCAAGATATTGGGGTTTTGTTCCTGAAGATCATATTGTTGGAAAGGCACTGTTTATCTGGATGTCATGGGATAAAGATGGAAAAGGATTTAATAAAATTCGTTTCAATCGATTATTTAAAGGAATCCATTAATGATTTTAACGATAGGCTGCTCTTGTCAGCCTGTCATTTATAGCTAATCCCAAACCTGTTTTTGGAAATACTTCTGTAAGGATTATGTCAGCATGCAGAGAATCTAAATGATGCATGGCTTGAAAAAGCTTTTGGGCAGCTTCTTTTAAATCCCCTTTTTTTGACAGCACAACTTGATTCTTAATTTGTGAGTATTCCTTTTCGAATGATAAAACCGCTAGTTTTTTGTCGGAATATTTCAAAATTAGTTCTTCAATATCTCCTATTAGCATTGGGGTTTGTGTTGCATAATGACTTTTTAATTGTCCTGGAGCATTAATTTGCTCAGCCTGATGAAAGACAACATTTCTGCTACCTACTGTATCATATAGCTGATCGATCGTTATTCCTCCTAATCTGAGAACCTGAAGCTTATTATTATGAAAGCTTACAATTGTTGATTCAATTCCAATTTTGCAATTTCCTCCATCAAGAATAAATGGAATTTTGCCTTGTAGCTGATTATAAACATGCTCTGCTTTTGTTGGACTAATTTTTCCAAATAAGTTTGCGCTTGGGGCAGCCAGAGGAAAAGAAAGCGAACTCAATAATTCAAGAGTAAGTGGATGATCAGGAATTCGAATAGCAACAGAAGGAAGTCCACTACTAACAATGTCGGGAATAAGATCAGATTTTGGCAATACGTAGGTTAAAGGGCCAGGAGAAAACTCTTCTGAGAGTTTGAAAATTATATCCGGGATATTTTTTACAAAAGTTGAAATCTTAGTTAAAGAGTTCGTATGGACTATTAATGGATCAAAACTTGGTCTTTGCTTGACTTCATATATTTTCAGTACTGTTTCAGGATTAAGCGCATTTCCTGCTAAACCATAAACAGTTTCGGTTGGTATTGCCACCACCTCATCTTTTTTGAGAAGTGCAATTGCTGTTTCTACATTCGTGTCAATTCGTGTAATCATATATTATTTGAATTGCAAAAATACGAATACATGCACTAATCATGTATTGACGATTAGAATGAAAAATTAATAAAAGAGATGAGGCTAATCATTCCCAGTATACTTTTTAATATAGTGTATATTCCGAGTGTAATTATAACGGAAATAATGATGTAGCTAATAAAATGCCTTTCTATAATTTCAATGTACTTCTTACATGCTAAATAATAAAAGTAAATCCCTAATAATCCAATCAATTCAAATTTGTGATTTAATTGGAAAATATAAATGAAAAATAAAGCAATAAAATAAGGCAACAACGAAAATGAAATCATGACCAAACTTTGCTGCAGACTTGCATTGCTGCCAAGTGGTTTAGCGAGTTTATAAACCATCCACGAACTTGCGAGAACTAAACTGTTTGGAAAAACAAAGCCATAAAGAATTGAAATGACTAAGTCGGGTAAACTAAAACATTCAAATATGTTTAAGGGGCCAAGAAGTATGGCTAAGATCAATAAAATTGAAATGGGGAGTAAGGTCTTAACAAAAACATCCTTATCGGTTAGTTTCCTTGAAAATATAAATTCCCAATAACGCTTGGGTTTAAATAATAGTTGGATCACTTTTGCATTAAAACGTATCATAACACTCTTTCTGTACAGAGCAAATATATTAAGTTAAACGAGTTTTCTGCATGATAGCTGAAATTAAGGAGATTCAGGCTTTTCTCAATGCAATATTTACCTATTTTTGCACTTAAATTAAAATTTACCAATGGATCGCAATTCAATATTAGGATTCTTATTAATAGCAGCTGTATTGCTGGGTTTTTATTTTATTAATAAGCCAAATGAACAAGAATTAGCTGAAAAGCAAAGAATATCTGATTCAACTTTTGTTGTACAGGACTCTATTCGGAAACTAGCGATAGTTCAAGCTGCAATTGCAGATACTGGAACACAAATTCAATCTATTAGTGATACAAGTAGTTTTCAGGAAGCAGTAGTGGTGAATGTTCCTGCTGAATTTGAAAAATTTACTGAGGGATCAGATGATTTTATAGTGCTTGAGAGTAATTGGTTGAAAGTTAAAATTGCTCCTAAAGGAGGTCGTGTAGTCTATGCTGAGTTAAAAGAGTACACTACTTACGAAGGTGCACCATTGATATTATTTGACGAAGGTGATCAGGAATTTGGCTATAAATTTTCTGCTTCAAATAAAATTGTAAATACCTCAGATTTATATTTTGAGGTCGATCAAAATGCAACAGCCATGTCAACTGAGGCTGGTTCAACAGTTTCTATGAAAATGAAACTAAATGAACACCAATATATTGAGCATAAATTTAGCTTGGTTGATGACTCTTATATGCTGGATTTTCAAATCAATTTGGTTGGATTCGATCAAGTTATTCCAAGGACAATTAAGTACATCGATCTGAATTGGAATACAAAAACTCTTTTTCTGGAACGAAAAGCAAAAAAGAATTCGAGAATAGTGGGAAGTAATCCAACCGTATATTATCGATATGAGAATGAAAAACCCGGCCGTTTAAATGATACTAAAGATGGAAGCGAGAATCTGGATGGCAAAGTACAGTGGGTTGCATTTAAACAACACTTTTTTAATCAGACCTTAATTTCAAAAACCAATTTTCTCAGAGGTCATATCGAAAGTGAAACGATAGAAGATGAAAAACACCAAAAGCGTTTGGATGCTACGTTAAGCTTTGCATTTGAGCATATTCCGGTGCAAACTTATGATTTGAATTTCTTTTATGGCCCCAACCATTACAAAACCCTCAAAGCCTATAATTTGGAAATGGAGGAGCAAATTTTCCTCGGAAGAAACATTTTAAGATGGGTGAATGTTGGTGTTGTTATTCCTGTATTCAATTTTCTGAGTAAATACATTGCCAACTACGGAATTATCATATTGCTGCTTACGCTTATAATTAAAATGATTTTATTGCCATTGACTTATAAATCATATTTGTCAACTGCAAAAATGCGTTTACTAAAGCCTGAGCTAGATATACTGAAAGAAAAAGTAGGGAAGGATCAGGCTAAAATGCAACAGGAGCAAATGAAGCTTTACCGACAAGCAGGGGTGAGTCCAATGGGCGGTTGTTTGCCGATGTTATTGCAGATGCCTATACTGATAGCCTTATTTCGCTTTTTTCCTTCATCTATAGAATTAAGACAAGAGAGCTTCCTCTGGGCTCATGATTTATCTACCTACGATTCAATATGGACATTTGGTTATGTACCTCTTTTGGATAAGATTTATGGTGACCATGTGAGTTTGTTTACTGTGTTGATGACCATCTCTACACTTATTTATACGCGTATGAATAGTCAAATGATGGGTGGTGGAAATGATGCCATGGGCAAACAAATGAAAATAATTCAATATGTGATGCCTATCATGTTCTTGGGTTTCTTTAATAATTATTCTGCAGGTTTAAGCTATTATTATTTCCTTGCCAATATCATTACTTTTGGTCAGCAATATCTGTTTAAGCAATTTGTTAATGAAGATAAGCTGAGAAAGAAAATTGAAATGAATAAGAAAAAGAAAACAGGCAAAGGAAAGTCAAAGTGGCAACAGCGGCTTGAAGACATGCAGAAACAGCAGCGCCAAGCAAATCAGAAAAAGAGATAAGTATTAGCCTGTCATTTATAGCAATTAGTATTTTAATTTGAAAGATATTCAAACCGATATCAGTAGTTATCTAGCTGGTAATGAAATATTCAGCTTAGTATCTGATTTATCCGATAAGTCCCAAACAGATGTTTATGTTGTTGGTGGTTTTGTCAGAGATCAGTTTCTTCATCGTCCATCAAAAGATATCGATTTTGTTGTTGTTGGAGATGGTATTGAATTCGCAAAACTATTTGTTAAGTCGATTGGTCATAAAGCTGATTTGAATATTTTCAAAACTTTTGGTACCGCAAACATCAAATTCAAAGGTTATGAAATTGAGTTTGTTGGTGCTCGCAAAGAGTCTTATCAGCTTAATTCCAGAAATCCAATTGTCAGTAAGGGTAGTTTCGAAGATGATTTGAATCGCAGAGATTTTAC
>Ga0209045_1002062_pt1 | contig 15556 bp, 6 predicted proteins | sample SaaInlLV_10m_DNA_4_FD_184664 | JGI IMG/M metagenome (GOLD analysis project Ga0209045, IMG submission 184664) | Marine microbial communities from expanding oxygen minimum zones in the Saanich Inlet - Saanich Inlet SI072_LV_200m_DNA (SPAdes) (version 2) | ecosystem: Environmental > Aquatic > Marine...
CTCGCACTCCGCCACGGACTTGAAGGCCATGGGAAACCCCGGTCTCTGCTTGTCCTGCGGCAGCATGGTATCGATTTGCGTATACTGCAGCGCCTCCGGGAAGGCCGATAGGGCCAGCCAGTTCTCCATGAGGAACAGATCGCAGGGCGAGCTCATCAGGTAGGGAGCGAACGTGCCCGGCAGCTTCAGGCTGGTCACTGTCAGCCAGAAGGGGCGATCCCAACTGCGCGCAAGGGAACGCACGTAGGTACCGACCCGGATCCACTCGCGCGGGTCGGGTGGCCAGGCCCAGTCGCCGATGACGATCGGCTCGCGGTAGCGCTTGAGCGACGCGAAGCGCATCAAAGGCTCGGTCAAGGCCCAGATATCCGGACGTCGCTTCTGCAGCGTCTCTGCCACGACCATGTTGCCCAGGTTCACACCACCTTGCGTCCAGTACCAACGGGCGTAGCGCGAGAGGGAATTGCCCGAGTCCACGACACTGTCCGTTGCCCGATGCTCTTCGATCCAGGGGATCATCAGCGACCCCTTGAAGCGACGGATGCCTCGCCCCTTAATCGCGTCCTGCAGAGCATTCGGATCCAGTCCGAACGTTTCACGGATGATCCGGGTGCAGCTCGGGCAGAAGCAGAGCATACCCCACACTTCCGTACTCACGTTGACCATACGGATGGAGGGGTGGTTGCCGTACTTTTCGAGCAACGCCTCAGTCTGGGCCACACAGTCGGCAAGGTGCTCGCCGCTGATCGGGCAGGGATAGCTGGCGCCGTGCCGGTCAAAATGCGCTTGGTGGGTCATGTGGGGGATTGGGTCGATCCGGACCGCGCCGTGGGCGCCGAGTTCGGTGAGCTGATCGAGATCCGCGATCGAACCGAACGACATGACGTTCAGGCCCATCGCGTGCATCTCGGGGATCAGGTGCGCCTCCTTGAGCCGAGGCCAAGAGATCGTAGCGAAACGTTCTGGGTTACGCCACGGGCCGATGGTAATGCGGGTCAGGTCGATCGCCTGCCGGGCACCCGTGCCCTTCTCCGCCAGGCAGACGGCGATGTCGTAGGCCCCAGGCTGCAAGAGCGCCGGGTCGAGCTCAACGTCAACAGATTGCGCTCCGTTCGCGGGAATCCGGAGGCGGGTTTTCCCGAGGCCGCGGCCGCCAAGCAAGAAGGTCACCGTCCCCGCCCACCGTTGCCCCGTCGGGTTGCTGACTTGCCAATTCAGGGCGAGTGCCTTCTCGTCCCGACTGAACGTTCGACGCTGGAAGTCGGGAGTGAACGACAGAGCGCTTCCGACAGCCATTCCGGTCTCCTTCCGGTTCACGCGTTGCCGCGTGGTATCGATCCGACGGCATCCCGCCGCGACCACCAACACCAACACCAACGGAAATCCTCTCATCACGATACGCCGGCCCTCCCGAGTGCCTTCTCGATCCGGGCGATCCCGACGGCTTCCACGTCACGAATCTGGAGGATGATCTGGGCGAACGCCTCCCGCACGGCCGGATCCAAGACCTTCCGCTGCGCGTCCTGCGAAAAGTTGCCGGGGAGGATCGTGTCCAGCTGGTCTCGGAGTATGCCGCTTTGTTCGTAACACTCGGCCGCCTGGAGGAGTTCGGTACTGCATGTCGGGAGTGCCGCGGCTGCGTCGCGCAGGAAAGCAGGCGCGGACTTGTGGTCGTCGAGCATCATGTTGTAGCAGAGGAGACAGAGGTAGCGGAACCACGGCTTATCTTCCTCGCGCTCGGCGACCTCCGGGTAGTCCTCGTCGCGCAGGGCGGAGATGAGCATGTCGTACGCGTTGAGCCCGGTGTAGGGTTCCGCATCCGCCGACGTTCGCATCAGGCGTACGGCGAGCTTCAGGGCATCGGTGTGGATCTCTTCAGGGGCTGGCCGGGGGCATTTGGCACCGAGGACGATCGTTTCACGCGTGTTGGCGTGCCAGTCCGGCATGAGGTCGAAGCCGTTGAACCGGTCCTTACCGCCATAGGGACTCGACCCGATGAGTGTGTTGCCATCCTCCGCGTAGCCCGTGACCAGGGCCCAGTCAGAGGCGTCGACCACGTGGCCACGAAGCATCACGGCGACGCCTCGATCAATGCTCTCGGTGATACGCTTGAGGTCATCGGCACGATTGCATGTGGGGCGCCAGCCATACTCATGTCCGACCGCAGAAAACGCACGCCGGATAAGATCCCCGACGTCCGACGCCACCCCGGAGAATCCGTAGAACCCCGGATTCCATAGCTCAGGGCCAAACGAGAATCGAAACGCCACCCCCGTGACTCCCATGACGGTGTGGTAGGGCACATCCTCGCCGACGCAGGCAAGCATGCGCGTCAAGGACGCCGCGAACTCACACATCTCACCTGTGCCCCAATCAAGCGGGGCCACGCCCTTCAGGTAAATCTTCGTTCCCTCGCCCGTCACCTTGACGTCGGTGCCCATGGTGTCCTCCTTCTGGCGAAGGGCGTCCTGCTCGACTGGGAGGCAGGGATGCCTCCCGCCACTCTGGAAACCGCTGCGTCACAGCTCACGAGCAGCCGGCCAAGCTCGATGTCTCTTTAGGTTTCGGAGCATTCGGATGCCCTGCCTCCCCCAATGTCGCGCGGCATCGCCTGCCGCGCAACCCCGGGCAACAGGCGTGCCCATCGACTCGCGCACGCCTCGTCGTCGGCCGTCCCCCAACTACCGCCGGACACGGACGGCGTACCGCGCGGTTTCGGCGTCGATTCGGACGTGCTCTCTGAGCGTCCTGAACGAGGCCATGATCTGACTGAGGATTTCTGCGTGGATTCTGGCTCTCCTCCCCGGTTGAGTCTCAGGGCGCGTCCGTCCGGGCGAGGTGGAGGTTGTCCAGATGAAGCGTGGTCCCCACTTCGGCATTGCTGATGAAGCCGACCCAGCCGAGTTCCTGCCAGTCGGGAGAGCCGTTGGCAAGCCTCTCGAAGACTTGTCCCGGCGTTCCCGGGACCGTCACGGCCAAATCCCACGTGCCGCTCGTGTCGTCGCCGAGCTGTGCGACAATTTCGATGGACACCCAAGCCCCGGAGGGGATCGGGCACAGTGCCCGTTTGTCCACCCACAGTTGTCCGTCACGGATGGCCAGGCTTGGGCCGACCCGGTATGGGGCGGACCGGTCCCGCCACTCGTGCCAGAAGTTGGTCTGAGCGTCGATCATGATGTCGAACTCACAGCGTGCCGTCCCGTCCTTGTAGTTGGGGCTGTAGTTCATGTGTGGGTTCCAGATTCGGCTCAGGCCGGGCACATCGACCAGCTTGAGGCATCGCCGGCTCGTTCCGGAACCTTGACGATCAACCACGTTGAGGGCATCCCCTTTCCCTTCGAGGTGGACGGTTGCCTCCGGCGGTGCGGCCCCCGGAGGAAGCGTCTCAAAGTCTTCCTGGATGCGCAACGGCGGTGCAGGTGGGGGCGTAGGTGGGGGACGGAACGGGGGGTGCCGAACGTCCGTGACACGGCGACGCCATTCGTCGGGCCCGTAGAGACCTGCACGTGAAGCGTCGAACGGTTTGAAGCCGACACGCTCCGCAGGGGAACCCGGACGCAACCGGAAGTCGTCGTTCTCCGGATCGACAAACAAGGGGTCAGCCACGACCGAGCCCTTGTCCTTGCCGGTCTTCTGCCACTCTTCGAAGGTCATGTCGGCAAACTCGGTGCCCGCGCCAGCCGGGTTCCAGTAGAGGTTCTGCTCCATCACTACCTTGTTGTCTTTCCAGTTGCCCCAGAAGAGCGTGCCGGTCTCCCAATAGACGATGTTGTTGGAGAAAAAGAACGATACGTGCTCCTCAACCCGAGCCCGGGACACCTGGTGACGGCGCTGCAGCGCCAGAATGTTGTTGCGCACCACGTTTTCCTTGCCGAAGTGTTGATGGTAGCCGCCGTCGGTGGTGCGATAGACCAAGTTGTTCTCCATGGTGATGTGGGTGGTGGCCTGGTCGTTGTACAGCCCCTCGCCGCCAGCCCCGTAGAGGTTGTAGGAGTTGACGTCGTGAATGACGTTGTTGCTGACCGTCGTGCCGTCGGAAATGCCGAGGGTGTAGACGCCGCCCATGTCGCTCATCACGCCCCAACCCAAGTGATGGATATGGTTGAAGTCGATCGTGTTCCGCTTCGACAGCGTGTCGGCGTACGACCAGCACCAACCAACCGAGATGCCGGTGTAGAACAGGTCGGAGATGTCGTTGTGGGTGACGCGGTTGTCTCCGCTCTGCCCGACCCAAACCCCAACTGCCCCGGTGAACACTCGCCCACCCATGCGTATGATGTTGTTGTCGCAGACAATGTGATGGGTTCGTTCGGCCTCGTCCGGTCTGATGAGCGTTTCCCCGATTCGCACGCCCCCTGCACCCAGATCGACAAATTCCGTACGCTTCACTCCGCAGTCCACACACCCTTTGCGAAACCACACGCCGTAGAGCCCCGTGTGAGCAACTGTACACTGATCGAATCGTACCTGCCTGGCGCCATCAAGCATCACCACCGCGGGAATCTTGGCCGCCGCCTGGCTGTTGGCGTAACCGGTGTTCGGTAGCGTGTAACCGGCGTACTCAAACCGCAGGCCCCGGAACGTGATGTGTTCCACGAGCAATCCGGCTGCCGGTTGGCCGGTGATAAGCACCAGCTGCTCCACAACCGGAGCCACGATCTCAGCCGTGTCCGGTGTTTCGCCCGGACGCGGCCGGTAGCGAAGCGTGCCGCCCAAACCAAGGTACCACTCTCCCGGAGCGTCAAGGGCATACGGCACGTTCTCGATGTGGTAACGCTGGCTTGGGCCCCAACGCAGAAAGGGCGAGGCAGCGGCGCTGGCGGCAACGACCATACCCGTGTCGCTCTCCACGCCGACCAACTTGTGCCGTGAACACGACCAGGAGTGGTAAGCGACCAGGCATGCCTCACCCAGCTCCGCCGAACTCAACGCTGACAGAGGCCCCGCCTCGGAAGGTCTGGCCACAAACGCGCGCTTGGCCAGATTCGCGTTCGCTCCCGTCACGGGGTCCCGGGCATAGCCAACCTTGGCCTGCATGTAGTGGAAAAACAGCGCAGTGTCGTCCTCGCCCAGATTGGGTGTTCTGGCCCGAACGGCCCGGCGGCCGTTGACCCACAACTGCTCGAAGCGCCAGTCGGCCGGCACCCGCATCGTCCATGTGCCGTCCGCTGAAACGGTGACCCCGCGGATCGTCCTTCCCCCTCGAAAGACGGGGACCGCTCCCGCAGCAGCCTCGAACGTGACCGGACGGTCGGCTGTTCCTGAGTCTTCGGGAGTCAGTCGCAAGGGAGATGTCATGGTGTAGGTGCCATCTGCAACAACGACCTGCACAGGCCCATCAAGAACACCCGTCGCGCGGGCGCGTCGGATGGCATCGCGGGCTCCACGCAGTGAAGCCAGAGGGCCATCCGCCCGTCCCGCTCCCGCACGAACACGCTCGCCGGACCACGTGTCATTCCCGTCCGGAGCGACGTGGAGGGTCAGAGCGAAACAGCGTGTGCCGATCAAGACCCCTATGGCAGCCAATGCCAAAACGACGCGGTGATTTCGCCGGAGACGGCAAGAAACGAGATCGAGATCGGAGGAGAGGGGTGACACAGCTGGGTCGTCCGCGGCAGACAGGGCGTCCGGTTGCATGGTATGGGCTTTCATCATGGCACGAGCTCGATTGCAGCGACGTCGATCTGGCCGGCACCACCCTCTCCGGCGGCCGCGCCGTGCGTGCCGATCCAGACCTTGGTCAGCGTCTCCGGATCAAAGCGTCCGTTGGGATCCTGGGTCCAGCCTGCTCGTTTGAGCGTACTATAGGGAATGGTCAGCGTACGCCACTGGGCAGATGGGCCGGGGGAAGCGGCCAGATACAGAGCGTCGGCGTCCGCCAAACCGAACAACAGGCCAGCGATGCCGGGAGGGAGCGACGCACGGTAGGTTAGCCGTACCGCTCGGTAGAGCTCCGGTTGTTCAGTGGATACAGACAGGCTGCACGTGCAATACATGTGCCTCCCGCCGGGAAAAGTGTAAGCCACCCGCATGCCCGGTTCTCCGTCAGGGCTGGCCTCGGATATCGTCAGTTCAGCCTTCACGGCCGCGTCATGGTGCAGTCGCCAACCGATCGCCCCGGCTCGCGTCAATGAGACTGGAACCAGTGCCGGCGGCGGGTCATTGGTCAGGCGGACAGCGTGCACATCCCACCTCCCTTTCGCAGGACCATCGAAGACAAGCCCGATCCAGATACGCTCCACCATCGACCAGGAGACTGCCTCAATGTCGGTCTCCGTGAACGCTGCCGCCTGCATACGGGCAAGGGACACAGGCCACGCGTGCCGTCCCTCCCCGGGCTGGACCTCGCTGACTTTCCGGATCCAGCGTTGCCCGCCACGACCAAGAAGCACGGCGCACAGGCGTGGGGACTGGCCGGCGACAAGCTGAAGTTCACCATCCACCACCAGCACGCGGCCTCCCTCAATGTCCGCCGGAACAGGCCCCCCGATCGTGAGCATCCGGCGCACGTCATCGGTCTTCTCGAAGGCGATCCGAAGGGTGGACTCCTCGCCGTCCGGAATCGACACGATGTCGGCTCTGGCGTCGACCCCGTTGCGCGGCACAAGCCGGAGACTGTCAGGAGCAAGTACCGTGTCGCCGCACACGACCCCCGGCAACGCGGTGCTGACGACAATGGCGATCAAGACAGCCATGATCTGGAAACGACGCAAGTTCATACGCAGAATTCTCCGAGTCTAGTGGCGTCGGGCGGGAGTTCCGCCCCCCTGTTGCCATGCCGTGGATGATCAGGTTCTCCGGACAGCTTGGTGCGTACTGAAGTACGTGCGAAGCTGTCTGGGAAGCCTGGTCGCCGCGGAATGGTGAGCCCGCAGGGCCGGGACTCTCTCTCAACCGACATGGTGTGACGGACTATGTCAGCTACCGCAAGACAAACAACCCTTCGGGCGGGGGATTCTCGGCGCCCAGCCATTCCGGGGGCCCAAGCACATACTTCAGTATGCACTTGCCCCCCCGGAACAACTGCCCACCCAAGACTCCACCCGCAGGGGGCTCGAAACTCCCGCCCGACACCACCAGTGGCGGAGGCTCAGTGGGACTCAGTCACGCTGGATCATCGGCACTCCCGCACTAAGATACAAGCGATCGCCGGAACTCAAACTGCGAGGAACTCCACCATGCAATCTTGTCTGTCCTCCCGCGAACGGCTGTTGAGAGTTCTGCACGGCAGGATGCCTGACTGTGTGCCATGCTGCCCTGACATCTCGAACATGGTACCTGCACGGCTCACCGGCAAGCCCTTCTGGGATGTCTACGTCTACCAGGACCCACCGATATGGAAGGCCCAGATAGACGCACTCAAACGCTTCGACATCGATGGCGGATTCGAGCTCAATCGAATGGGGCCAGTCGATGTGTTCTTCCCTCCGGATGCCGCGATACCGACTGAAGAGCGAATCGTCAAACGCTTCCCCGACGGGAGCTTCGTCACCCAGTCTTGCCACAAGACGACCGAACGCTGGGCGCCAAACGTCATCTACTACACTGCCGGTAACCCACCGGGCACCAACATCCACCCGAGCAAGTTCGGACTGCCTGACACGCCGACCGAATGGGAACCGATCACGGGCGTGAAACAGTGGCCGCGGGGAATGGAACTGTGGAAGCTCATCAGGCAAGAGATGGGCGACCAGGGCATCGTCGGGCTGAATTCCGGCATGAGCACGTCGATACTCAACAACCCGGAAGCCGTCTACGCATACTATGACGACCCGACGTCCTCCCGTGAACGTAGCCGGCAGATGCTGAAGCGGGTTGAGCAGCGGATGGAACTGATCGCGGCCATGGACCCAAAGCCGGACTTCCTGTTCTGTGGCGGCTCCGGCACGCTCATTTGGCAGACGCCCGAGATCGTGCGTGAACTGGTACTGCCTGTGCTCAAGCGGACAACCGAAATGGCGAGAGACCTGGGAATCCCGACCCAGGTCCACTCGTGTGGCCCGGAGCGCGAACTGGTGAAGATGGCCGCTCTGGAGACGGAATTGACGATTATCGACCCGCTTGAGGTCCCGCCAATGGGTGATTGCAGCCTGGCAGAACTCAAACGGCTCTACGGCGACCAGATCGTGCTGAAGGGGAATCTGCACACGACCGAGGTGATGCTGAGAGGATCCGTGGATGACGTCAGAGCCGCCAGCCGCCAGGCGATTGATGATGCCGGAGCAGGCGGAGGCTTCATCCTCTCCACCGGGGACCAGTGTGGACGCGACACGCCAGACGAGAACATCCTCGCGATGATCGAGACCGCCCGGACCTACGGGAGGTATTGACTAACGACGCCCGGAGGCCGTGCGGTGTACAAGAAGAAAAAGCCGCCGTCTCTCGCTTGTACGGCGGGCGCCCCCCCGACCGCCACTCCTGGCAAACCGCCCGGAGGCCCGTGCGGCGCACGATCCGTTTTCTTGTACAGCGGGCGGCCCCCCGACCGCCACTCCTGGCAAACCGCCCGGAGGCCCGTGCGGCGCACGATCCGTTTTCTTGTACGGCGGGCGGCCCCCCGACCGCCATCTGCCTGAAGCCGCCCGGGGGGCCGTGCGGCGTACAAACAGAAAGGGCAACAGCGCATGACCTACCAACACTCAATCGCCTCCCTCTCAGTGCTCCTTTTGTTCCTGATTCTCCCCCTCGGCACCTCAGCCGCCCTAATCAGCGAGTGGCGTCTCGACGGCAACACCACGGACGCTGCAGGCGACAACCACGGAGTTGCGACAGGCGGGCCGATCTGGGCACAAGACCGCTACGGCGACACGGACAAAGCCCTGCGGTTCGACGGCGTGGACGACCACGTCAACTGCGGGACCAAGGCCAACCTGAGCTTTGGCGACGGGACAACTGACCGACCATTCAGCATCAGTGCCTGGGTGAAGATGGACGACCATCACGGCTTTGCAGTTGTCGGCAAGGCGGGGGAGTACTCGCTGGACAACAGCAATGCCTTCAGGCTCAGTCTGCACGACCGCAGCACGGGTGGCAATATCGGCAAGTCCGGAGGCATGCTGACCCAATACAACGGCAAGTGGGCCCATCTGGCGGCCACATACGACGGAAGCGGCGTGGCCGCCGGGATCACGCTGTACATCAATGGTGAAGCGGCACGTGGCCGGGAGGAAGGCAAAGCCCCGTACAAGGCCATGGAACCGCTCGGGGGGACCTTCACGATCGGACGCGCCTGGAAACATGCACGCGGCGTGATCGACGAGGTCCGCATCTACAGCCATGTACTGAGCCCGGGTGACATTGCGGATCTCGCAGATTACTTCCAAGGGATGGACGCCCTGGCTCCCTCCACAGACGATGCAGGCACCACGCCGCGAATCTCCATCCGACGGGCCCACGTCCCGCCTGTTATTGATGGCAACCTGTCAGACCCGTCCTGGAGACAGGCGCAGTGGCATGACCAATTTGCGGTCCACGGTTCGCAGGGGACGCCGGCTGCTTTGGGGACATCGTTCGCCTTCCTGCACGACAACACGCACCTCATTCTCGCCGTGAAGGCGGACGAACCGGAGCCGGAGAAGATCAAGGCTCTGGTCACGGAACGAGACCGCCAAACCTGGATGGATGACGCGTTCGAATTCTTCATCGATGCCAGAGGCGACGCCCGAACCCACTACCACTTTGCGGTCAACACCAAAGGCGTTCTCTACGACGCGCGGGTTGTGCGTGGCGGGGGTAAGCACGAGCCTGAATGGAGCGCAGATGCAACGGTTGCGACCGCGACTGGGAAAGCCAGTTGGACAGCCGAGATGCGGATTCCCTTCAGTTGCCTGTCGTTCGGCGTCGAGGACCTCACGGCCTGGCGGCTTAACGTCACCCGCAGCCGCTTCATCACCGGTACCAGAGAGCTGTTCACCTTCGCACCGGTACAGGGGACGTTCCATGATACGCCCCACTTCGCCCGAGCTCACATCCAGGATGCAGACCTGACGCCGTACCGAGGATGGCGGTTACCCCTGCCGGAAGTGAAGGTGTTGCTATGCAGTGGTCGACTCGAAGCGCACATAGCACAGGGCATAGAAAGCGCCTCGACGCGACCCCGCAAGATGGAGATCGAGGCGTCCCTCCACGTTGGCGACCAATCCCCGGCTACCACGCGATGTTCGGTTAACGTCGGGGGGGAGACACAAGATGGGACGCTGCTGGTCGTCCCCTTGTCTGAGCCTGGTCCGGCAACGCTTGACGTCGTCCTGCGCGATGCCGATACGGGACACGTCTGTTGCAGCCGCCGTGCTTTCCTGACGCTGGACTACCAGCCGCTGACTGTGCGAGTGTTGCAGCCGCACTACCAGAACGCGATCTTCGCGGGACAAGCGCTGGATGAGATTGTACTTGAAGTCGAAGCGCATGTGGTCCCAACGGAACGGCAGGAGTACCAGTTCAAGTTCAGCTTAAGATCAGACAGAGAGATCATCCAGGTCCGCCGAGCAATCGATGCTGAATGTGTCGTGGTTTCGGCAGCGCTACCGTCACTGACACCGGGACGCTACCAAATGACAGGCCGGCTTCTGCATGGTACCGAAGACAAGCCAGTGGCGGAGTGGCACGAGGTCCTGCGCGATCTTCCACCACAGCCGGGTGAGGTGCGGTTCAATGAGCACGGGATGTGCTTGGTCGATGGGGAGCCGTTCATGCCTTTCGGCATTGCCGGTGGCGCGTGGCCGAAGGGCATTCGGGACGCGGTTGCTTTTGGCTGCAACACAATCGAGAACTGCTCAATCACACTGAGTGACAGGAATTCGCCATACCTCGATCAACTGCAGAAGGCGGGACTCAAGCTACTCGTCTATCCCTACCCCGAGGGCTTCCCCATCCCCATCGGTCGCCGATCGGGGCCGGGAGAGTCACTAAGCGCAGAGCTCGCCAGCACGCTCCGGGACCGGGTTCGAGTCAGAAAACAGCATCCGGCGATCCTGGCCTGGTACACAGGGAACGAGCCGCACTCTCCCCATGCGCCCCCTCCGGCTATGAAGCAGATCCACGAGTTGATCAGCGACGAAGACCCCTATCATCCCACGGTGATCATCAACCACAGCATCGCACTTATCAGTGAGTACGTCGATGCCATGGCGCTGGTCATGCCCGATCCGTACCCCGGATACCTTAAGGACGGCGGCTGGGCGCGCCCCCGATACTCAACTCTCGCCGTGCGTGAAGCTGTGCGAGCCAGCCACGATCGCAAGCCTGTCTGGGCCATGCTGCAGGCGCATGACGGAACGCTATTCGGGAGCAAGAACCGCCGTGCCCCGACGTTTGTCGATCTCCGCGGTCAGCTCTACCAGGCGGTCATCGCCGGCGCCAGAGGCTTCTACTGGTACTGCCGCTACTGGATCGAGCCACACGTGGAAATCGCCCTGACCTACCTGGCCCGTGAGGCAACCGTGGTGCGAAAAGCGATCCTGGCCCCGGCATCACCCCTCGGCTTTGCCGTCGTCCACGACGGCGACGCCCTCCAGGACCTGCACCTGAGCCGCAGACAGCCTGGCAAGGACACGTTCCTGTTGGCAGTCAGCAGCTCAGAGCAACCGCGAGATTTGACGTTTCGCGTTGCCGCTCTACCCGATGGACCGCTTTTTGTCGTTGGCGAGTCACGCAGGATCGAGGTGCGGTCCGGTCTGTTCAGCGATGGCTTTGCGCCCGGCGCAACGCACATCTACAGCAGCAATGCCCCCTTGGCGCACAGTGTCCGGGTAGCCGAGACGCTCCGGGATATCGAAGCGAACGCGCACCCGAGGCCCAAACCGGGGAATCTGGCGGGGAAACACGCCGGAGCCGTTGTTTCAGTGACTGAACGAACCGCTCCTCAACGCTTCCCACACGCCGACTACATGACGGACAGCAGTCCCTTCAGTTCGTGGTACAGAGGCCCCGTGCCGCAACAGATCGACATCGTCCTGCCTGAGCTGCAACCGGTCTCGCGTGTGGTGCTCGACTCGAACGTCAGCGCGGTCGAGATCCAGGTATGGCGAGATGGCGTCTGGCACACTGTGGCCGAGTCGAAATCAACTCAACTAGAAACTCGGCGGGAAACACAGACCATTCCGTTCCCACCTGTCAGGACGGAGAAGATCCGCATCCTGGCCCAGTCAGTCAAGAGCGTCATGTCGATGCCGGACAGAGTAGCTCAGATCTGGGAGATCGAGATCTACGCCGACAAGTGATGGGGAACGTAGGGGTAGCCCGGCATGGGACCGAACGTAGGAGCCTTGGCGCAACGGGACGGCCGGTTGAGGGTGTCACCGGGCATTCTTGCCCGGCGATTCAGTGGGAGGCAAGGATGCCTCCCGCCACTTTGCAGGCCCCCGCACTGGAGCTCACGAACTCCCCGCCAAGGCTGGTGTTGCGACATTCGGCGAGACCGGATTACTCCCCGGACGTGATCGACAACTCCGGACTTGCGCCGGGTGTCAGCGAGACACGCCAGGATCTGGGGCCCACCCGGACGCTCCAGGCGAGAGCATCGCCATCCCGGGCAAGACTGACAGGGCGGCTGTCAGTTTTCACACACGTTTGGGTCAAGGTAGCAACGGTAGCCTCCCGGGCTTCGGTTCTGGTCAGCCGGAACATGGGTTTGAGGGAGGATGTGTAATGCTGCATGACGGTCAGTAGCTGCGCATCGGTTTCGCCATGCGGCACGATGTGAGCGCGTTGAGTCAGGTCAACCTTGCAGCGTCGCGGCACCGGCTTGCGGCTCAGACGGTCGCCGGGATAGCGAAAGTCGAGGCCCACATCAAGCGTGAATGGGGCGCTGGTGAGAGCGTGCTGCCACTCTCCCGTGCTGCCCTCCGGCAGGTCTTCCTCCCAGAATCCAGGATCGCCTTCGCCCGGCTGCATGGGCAAGGAGCAGGTCATTTCGGGGGACTGGGTGTACCAATGCCAATCAATGCGGCTCGGGGTCTCGGTCGTGACGTGATCGATCACCAGAAAGTGACTGTCGACGATGCCGGCGATGCGGTACCACGTGCTGCCTTCGTGAAGCGCTCCGCCAGAACAGAAAAGGGCTGCCTCCACACCGTCGGCCTGCTCACGTGAAACCAACGGCACACGAGCCGACGCGTTGTCCTTCCGGTCAATCGTGACGACGCTGTGACCGAAGCTGCGGTACATGTTCTTGGCGAACTTGTTGCCGTAGTTCAGGCGGGCAATCTGACCTGAAATCTGGACGCCTTCAACAAACGTCCGCACGTGCATGCGGTCGAACTCAGAGCGGTCGAGATGCATGCCGTAGTTGACGGCCAGCACGCGATGCCCGCCATCGGGCAGACCGCGGCGCAGGAACAGGTAACCCGTTCCGGCTTGATCGGTGCTGGTGGTGAGCAGATCGGCGCTCTTCGGCAGCCCCACGACTCCCTGCATGGCCGTGGTCATGTTGACGGGGCTGGCGCGCCGAAACGCACGGACGGTGGGCAAGAACACCGGATCGCGATAGGCTCGATAGGCGGCCTCGTACTGGCTCTGATTGTAGGTCGCGATGCCTTCGACTGAGCCAGTGGCGCTGCCGACAAAGACCTGCTTGAAGCGTGGGTTCCACAGACTCTTGGAGTAGGGATCAAGCGCAATCGCCATGTCCGCCATGGCATGCATCTGAGTACGATGGTAAGCCCCGCCCTCATGGCCGATGCCATCGGCCGAATAGCCGTCTTTGAGCAAGCGAAACCAGCCCTGACTACCGTAGAGCGCCTCACCTGCCATGGGCCACTGTTTGCTGTAGAGAGCGGCCAGGAAGACCGCCCTGAAGTACTCGGCCAGCTGATTGTGCGTGGCGCCATGGTGCATCATGCGGTACGCGGAGTTGAGCATGAAATCGCTCTGGATGTGCGCACGGTCAGCGTCCAACAACAACGGGCTGGCTGCCAGAAGGTTGTAGGCCCGGAAGAACCTGGGGGTCGAGAACGCATCCATGAGCATGTTACAGCCCAGACGCGAACCCGCACACGTGCTGCGCGGCATGGGGTCCGCGGGATAGTGGTTCTTGATCTTCTCAAAGTTGTCGGCGTAGAGCTTCAGCAGCGCGATGCCTTTGCGGGCAAAGACGTCATCTCCGCTGTACTGCCAGGCGTTAGCCAGGTTCAGGAGCAACTTTCCGTTGCCGCCGTGGTGGATGTCGATCCAGCGCTGCCAGATGCCAGAGTCTTCACCGTAGACGGCATTGCACTTCCGGCACGTGTGTTCGTAGGGGGGATTGGTCGGTTTGAGCGTGCGCACGTTGCAGGACGGGCACTGGTATCCACTGTTGTGTAGCGGGGGACCGTCCAGATACATGGCCAGCGGTTTGGCAAGTTCCTTGCGCATGCGTTCCACGTGCTTGTCCGCTTGGGCAGCCAACCCGGGGTAGATCTCATCCATCGCCGTCAGCCTGGCCATCGTTTCTGCAGGCGTGGGGTGGTGCAGGTTGAACACCGGGACCGAAGCCCAGAAACCGATGGGGCGATATCCCCAGATCGGGGTGTAGCGCAGTTCGGGCAGTCCGTCGGCCCAGACCGCCAGCGAGGCCATCTCCGAATGCAACGCCGGCAACGTCTGGGCCCTGGCCATCGGCATCTCGAGTTCCAGAAAGACGGTTGTCCGGCCATTGGCAGGCAACGCGATGCGACAATCGTCCGGATAGGGATTACCGGCAGCGCTCAGCAACCGAGCGGAGAAGTGCTGCAAGCGGGAGGCCAGGACGTCAACCCGAGCCGTGACCGGCGTCGCTTCACGGTTGACCAGATCGACCGTGTAACGGGTCGCGATGCGCTCCCGCGTCGCCTCCAGCACAGGATTGCGGCGGCTGAACTCGAGAATGACCGGGTAACGAACGAGATGGACGTTGGCGTAGTGAAGCTTCCGCCATTCGGGCTCGCCCGCTTCGCGGGTAAAATAGCGGTGCCCGTGTAGGCGTATGGTCGGGACAGCGCGAGGCTCCTTGGCGTAGCCTGGAGTCAGAGCGATACCATCGTCATCCAACTTCAAGTCGACCTCCCAGTGAAACCACTTCCGCATGGGACGGTCTTCCAGCTTGGCGTACCAGTTGCACATTTCTCCCTTGCCGGGCCACTCGAAGACACTGATGCGAGGGAAGACCTGTGAACCCTCGAAGAACATGTCACAGACCACCCGATCGAAACGCTTCAGGTCCAGGTCAGCTGGGAGGACCACGTCTGCGGCGCTCTGCACCTTGGCGTCCAGGTACAGCTCCATGGCGGGACTGCCATCCGGCCCGGAATCAGGATGGAACAGCACCTGACCTTCCGTCTGCCAACGTGCGGCATCGCCGAGGGGCAAGGACCAGCCCCAACCATCGGCCACCGAGGAACACGCAAACAGCCCCATGATGCAGGCGCCCGCCGCGAAACGACCAATCCCATGTCTGAGCCATATACCCATCTGAATCTTTGAGCGCAGAATTCGGTTGGATCAAGCGGTGTTCTTGAGGATGTGCAGCGCGATCTCGATTGGAGCCGGTCTTTTGCGCAGGGCAGCGCGTGTCTTTCGAGACAGTCCACTGCCCGCTTTCCGA
>Ga0209045_1002064_pt1 | contig 15540 bp, 13 predicted proteins | sample SaaInlLV_10m_DNA_4_FD_184664 | JGI IMG/M metagenome (GOLD analysis project Ga0209045, IMG submission 184664) | Marine microbial communities from expanding oxygen minimum zones in the Saanich Inlet - Saanich Inlet SI072_LV_200m_DNA (SPAdes) (version 2) | ecosystem: Environmental > Aquatic >...
GCATAAAGACCAACAAATAAGAAATAACAAGAAAACATATTATGAATAGTCGAGACGTCATACCGCTATCTATCATTATGTTAAAAGAGACACACGCAGGAATACACTTCTGCGAAAGTTATATACGGCAGTTAAACAATTGTATTCCCAATCCAGAACCAAGGCAAGCGGATTTTGAGAAAACAGAACTGTCATAACTATTTTCTATTGATAATTATTTCATACTATAGTAATTTTAAACTGCAAATCATATTAACAACAATATCTCAGGACTGAAAAGTATGAAAAAAAGAAGAACCCTGATAATGGGAGCAGCAGGAAGGGATTTCCATAATTTCAATGTTGCCTTTAGAGACAATGAAGACTATGAGGTTGTAGCATTTACGGCAACTCAGATTCCGAACATTGCTGACCGGAAATATCCAGCTGAACTTGCCGGCATATTATACCCTGACGGCATTCCTATCTATGATGAGAAAGAGCTAACCGGGCTTATTAAAAAACAGAAGGTTGACGATGTAGTGTTTTCATACAGTGATGTACCACACGAATACGTGATGCACAAGGCTAGCGAGGTTCAGGCTACCGGCGCCAGTTTTATTATTATGGGTGCTGAGCAAACTATGCTCAAAAGCAAGGTCCCTATTATTGCTATCTGCGCTGTCAGAACAGGATGCGGTAAGAGTGCCGCTACAAGAAGAGTATGCCGTATATTAAAAGATGCTGGGAAGAGAGTTGTGGCTATCCGGCATCCTATGCCTTACGGCAATCTGGCAAAACAAAAAGTACAGCGCTTTGAAACGTATGAAGACCTTGCCTTGCATGACTGCACAATAGAAGAGATGGAAGAGTACGAACCCCATATAGAACATGGAATCATCGTCTATGCTGGTGTTGATTACGAAGCAATACTAAGAAAGGCAGTAATAGAAGCCGACGTAATAGTATGGGATGGGGGTAACAACGACTTACCCTTCTTCAAACCCGATCTCCATATAACCCTTGTAGATCCACACAGACCGGGAGACGAATTAACATATTTTCCGGGTGAAACAAACCTGATGCTTGCACATGTGGTTATCATAAGCAAAGAAGAATATGCCAATGCTGAAAACATAATTAAGGTTAAAGAGAATATAAAACAAAGAAACCCAAAAGCATCCATCATTGATGCAACCTTAAAAATTTCGATTGAGAACCTGGACAAAATTAAAGGACGTAGAGTTCTTGCTGTGGAGGATGGACCTACAGTGACACATGGCGGAATGGCATATGGTGCAGCTGTCCTGGCAGCCCGAGAATATGGTGCATCCATAATTGTTGACCCTAAACCATATGCAGTCGGTAGTATAAAAGAGACATTCAATAAATACCCTGATATTGACAAGCTTCTCCCCGCCATGGGTTATAGCAGCAAGCAAATCACTGATCTTGAAGAGACTATTAATCAAACAGAGTGTGATACTGTCATCACAGGCACTCCAATAGATTTAGGTAAAATAATCAAGATAAACAAGCCTATCGTAAGGGCGAATTACGAACTCCAGGAAACATGCAAGCCTGACTTGAAGGACTTATTAAGAGACTATATTTCAACAAGTTGATCGATTAACTCTTTCACTGGTTTTTACTGCAGCAGAAATCTCCAACTTTTCTAATCCTCTCCACAGACAAGATGAAGTCACGTTTTTGTGCCATGGCACACTATTGATACAAAATTATCAAAAAACTCTCTCCAGTATAACCCACAAGTACATTAAAAAAGTTGATTTTATATTGCATAAGTATATATCAATTCTAACGTTAGCATAACTTAATATTTACTCTCAAAATCAATAGAATTTACACATCCGTTTGGCATATGACTTGTTGCTTTTACCTAGGATCGCTACTATATCAAGTGGAGAGAAAGGGATCACTGGTTCGAGTTCAGTATCGTCTACACAATAAACATGGTGTTTCAGGTGATCAAATCAAACTAACATGGGTGTTACCACAAAAAAATATTTTATAGGCAATCAAATTCAAAGCCACCGGAACACTCATCTGTAATTATTTTTGACACTTTATCTCAGATCGGAAACTCATGCCCGTTTAAGGCACTGTAAAAACAGAAAAAAAGATAGCACTCTATTTTCGCTGTAATGTACAGTAACTATCAAGGGAGAAACAAATGATAAAAAGGCCATTTCTTCACATGAGAGCACCGTACCCTAATATGCAGGCAGCCCTGAAACCGGCACAACACAAGATTGACTGGATATTAAAACACAGTTCAAATCTAATGAAAGGATTAAGTATTTCCACGATCTTTTCCCTTGCCAGATTACATGTTTATATGCCCATATGTTTTCTTTGTGCAATGGTAGGGCTAGACGCTACAGGAAGCGTACAAAGCTTGATATCTCTTTTAACTATCGGGCTGGCTAATACGTTTGCCCTAGTCGCTACATTTGCATTTAATGATGCTGAAGATGCGCCTGATGACATTCTGGCACGCTCTGTAAGAAATGTCATTGCATTAGGCAATGCATCAAGAGAAACCGGGTATTTAATAGCAGCGACTGCCGCAATTATTAGCCTTTTACTATCAGCCATTGCTGGCCCCATAGTGATTTTAATTACTTTGGTAATTCTTATGACCAGCTTCTTATACTCATGGAGACCATTTAGGATGAAAGCAAAACCTTTTTGGGATGTATTTACGCATGCCATTGTGGGTGGGTTAATTTTTCTTTCACCTGCATGGTCATCTCAAAAGGGTATCATATGGGGGAATCATCTAATTCCAATTTGTTTGATATTTTCTCTGGGCACTGCATTAGCTCTTCTTAATCATGAATTGTATGAATACGAAGACGATTTAAAGGCTAATACCAGAACAACAGTGGTTGTATTAGGCAAAAGGAAATCTTATTGGATTGTAGGATGTATTTCTTTATTATGTGCCAGCCTGATAATAAATGCATATTTGTCCGGAATATTTCCTATGATATCAATCTTGTCATTCTTCATTGTTGGAGGCTGTTTGATGTTAATACCAATCATGTTATATCCACGACAAGCGGTTTCCGTATCAAAACGTATGATCCCATGGGCGATGAACCTTGGCGCGTTTTCGGCTATTATTACGTGGTACATCGGGGGCTAGACACATGGAAAATTTAGCAGTATTTATCAGCAATCACATAATTTAGGTACAAGTATCATTAATACACTTTTGAAAGGTTATACCTTAAATTGATGCAAAGCTGGCTATATCTGACCGGAGCTATTTTCTTGGAAATAGCAGGAACAACATCTATGAAATTGTCTGAAGGATTTACAAGGACAGTTCCATCAATATTCATCTTTGTGTTCTATGCCCTGTCTTTCATAGCACTCACTATGGCCCTCAAGAGAATAGATGTGAGTATTGCATACGCAATCTGGTCCGGAGTAGGTACCGCTCTCATTGCCGTAATCGGAACCGTACACTTCAGAGAACCTATGACTCTCATAAAGGCATTAAGCTTATGCATGATAATCATTGGTGTTGTAGGGCTATACCTAACTGGTATTAGACATTAATGTAAGACACAGAAACCAGGAAACCCTCCCACCATTCCGGGAGATTGTGTCAAAATAACAGGGGTTAGAAGATTAACTAAATTGGAAATGTCGTGTATGGCTAAAGCAGACTTACATATACATACAAAGTTTTCTGAATACCCAACTTCAGGAAAGGATCCGTTCAAATTTATTGGTATACAGGATTGTTATGTACATCCTGATGAAGTATATAAAATAGCCAAGAAAAAGGGCATGGATTTTGTTAGTATAACAGATCATCATTCAATTGAAGCCGCCCTTGATTTAGATTCTAAATATCCGGATATTATCATAGGAGAAGAATTAGAAGTAAAAGCATCAGATGATGGACACATCATTCATATACTGGTATATGATATTAATGAGAAGCAACATAATGATCTTTCTGATCTTAGAAATATTGGGGTCAAAGAGACATGTGAATATACACGGAAGAATGACATAATTCACTCTTGGGCTCATCCAAACCTGAATCCCGTGAAAGCGGCACTCCCTATAAAATTAATTGATGAATTAATGAATTATATTGACAGGGTTGAAGTAAAAAATGGATTTGACACCCGTATTGGAAACAATTTTGCGGCAAATATTGCAAAGAATTATTCTAAAAAAATTTCGGGTGGAAGTGATGCTCATACAAAATCCTCTATAGGAGACGTTTTTACCCATAACAATTCTGCAAGAAATAAAACTGATTTTTTAGAAGCTCTCAAAGAAGGACAAGTAGAGGTATCTGGATTAGATATAAATTTATACCGTTTACAAAAAAAGATATATGAATTTGCTTATCAATCATTGATTAAGGATATATTTTTGAATCCGCACAAAAGAGATAGGGAAAACTACAAAAAATATTTCTTAGACCAATTCTTTACTCTAACAGCTTTCTTTCCATTATTGGCGACATTATTACCATCCATCTTTATTTCATATTTGAATACAATAATTAGAGATAATCAAACTTCAAAATTACACTACGAGTTAAACATGGAATAACCTTATACTGCTCCTCATTAAGTAGGCAGATGTAATCTTAGCATATGGTTTCTTAAAAGTGTTTCAACGGATTATTTTCTGCCTCAACATAACAAGGAAGATTATATGAAAGTTGAAATTATAAATGCCTGGGAAAGTCAATATGAAGGATTAAAAAAAAATATTGCATTTGCCCCCCTTACGTCACCTTATCTTGCTGCCTTATTCCCTTCTGATGTTAATGTATCAATTTGCGATGAACAAATCCGACAGATTGATTATGACATAGATGTTGACCTTGTAGCCATAACCTACCTTATATCAAATGCTCCTCATGCATACGAAATTGCTGACCGTTTTCGAAAACGAGGAACACCTGTTGTAATGGGAGGTTTTCACGCTTCTTTTCTTCCTGAAGAAGCGCTTGAACATGCGGACGCAGTTGTAGTCGGAGAGGCAGAAGATATCTTTCCTGAAATAATTGATGATTTTAAACAAGGGGCTCTTAAGAGAATCTATAAAACCACAAAATTACATTCTCTAAAAGGAATTCCTGTACCCAGATACGATCTTATCGAAAAAGACTACATTATAAGCCACCCTGTCCAGGCAACAAGAGGATGCCCATACAAATGTTCATTCTGCTCCATCATATCATTTTATCCAAGCTTAAGGGTACGTCCCATAGAAGAAGTATTGCGCGATATCACGTGTTTTGAAGGTCGAAATTATCTTCAAAATAAAATGTTTATGTTTATGGATAACAACCTGATCTCAAATAAAAAATACGCTAAAGAACTTTTCACACAGATGAAGCCCTTAAAGAAATGGTGGTGGAGTCAGGTATCGATAGATATGGCAAAAGACAAAGAACTGATGACACTAGCTGCAGAAAGTGGATGTATATCTTGTACGATTGGTATAGAGTCTTTTTCACAGGAAGCCCTTAAAAATATAGGAAAACGTCAAAACAAAATTTCAGAGTATAAAAATGCAATTAAAACCTTTCATGATTATGGAATTTACGTTACGGCTACTTTTATCATTGGCTTTGATGAAGACACTGTTGAATCTATCAGGAAGATGCCAGCCATAATCCAGGAAATAGGTGTAGACATGCCATTTATATACATTTTGACCCCTTTTTATGGAACTAAGCTATTTGATCAGCTTAATGAAGATAACCGGATTATTACAAAAAACTGGTCACATTATGGTGCGTTTAATTCCGTTTTTAAACCCAGACACATGAGTTCAAACGAACTGGAGTCCTTATATTTAGAAGTATGGAAAGAAATAAACTCTGCTTCGAAAACATTTAGACGGGTATTCAGAAACCCTCCAATCCCGATTTCAAAGTATCCCAGTTTTTTATGGAAAACTCTGGAGAACGGATACTTTATGTCTCAAAATTTTATGGGTAGATATCCTTTAATAAGTGCTAATGGCCAGAAAAATAGTAAAATGCTAGAGACTGCTCGCTGAAAATTTTAGTCATTTTATCGTGTCATCTATGATATTATTGCCCAATTAAAATATAAATTATTGTAAGTGATGAAGCCTTTAGGCAAACGCTACTATTGACAATAAATCCTTACATCACATTTAAGAGAAGATTAAGTCAAAACGTTAAACATATGAGAATATTCATACCTCTTAAAGCAGCCCTATTTGTTTCGGTGATTCTTGCGCTATCCATTACCAAAGATTCTTATGCTCAAAACAAAGATGCCGGACTTGAAGAGATGTTTGCAATCTTTTCAGAAGAGGAAATTGTTGTCAGTGCCTTAAAAAGACCCAGAGCTGTTTCGAAATCACCGGCCATTATGAGCGTGATTACGGCCAAACAGATTAGGCAGATGGGAGCCAAGACGTTGTCTGAGGTTTTAGAAACAGTACCTGGATTTGATATCACCATGAACAAAAATGGTATTATGGAAATTGGTATGAGAGGTATCCTTCTTAATGACTCATCAAAAATAAAAGTACTGATAGACGGACATTCCATAAATGAACCTGCAACTGGCGGAGCTACTTGGGTTTTTGACAGTCTTGTAATTGAAAATGCAAAAAGGATTGAAATTATCAGGGGCCCGGGTTCAGCCCTTTACGGTCAGAATGCATTTCTTGCCGTTATCAATGTTATTACAATGGATACGGAGGATATTGACGGTTTCCAGTTAACCACGAGTGGAGGATCCTTTGATACCCAGAATTATAATATGTTATTTGGAAAGGAATACAAAGACCTGAAGATTTCAGGATTCCTTGATTATTTCGATACAGAAGGATTCAGCAAAAAGATTGAACAGGACATTATTTCCTCAGATCCAGCATCACTAACCCCAGGAAGATCTCAAAACCAAAAGGAAAGAATAGACCTGAACCTGAAACTGTCTTATAAAAACCTGGAGGTCAAGTCAAAGTATATGAATAGAGAGAGGGAGGGTTACATTGGCATTGATGACGCCCTTAGCGATGAAACTAACTGGTACGATACCTATGCATTTGTTGAGTTCAATTATGCTTTGAAACTTAGTGACAAGTTGAATATAGCACCAAAAGTATATTATGATTATTACAACAGTGATGCCTGGATCGAGTCAAGTCCTGAAGGGTATCTTTCCGGAGCATATCCTGATGGTATAAAAGCGGTAACACGATATAAAGAACAAACTATAGGCGTTGAAACCCAATTTAATTATAATGTGTTTAAAGGAAACGAATTGACGTTTGGCCTCCAATATGAGTGGATCCATCAGGGCGACATACATTATGGAGCAAATATTCATCCTATAACAAACGCAGCTCTCTCATCATTCACTGATTTCACTCACGACCTTCCATTTACCAGAGGAGTAACAAGGCACATATACGCTTTTTATCTGCAGGATGAGTGGAACATTACAAAGGATATTGATTTAACGGCGGGTATAAGACATGACCGGTTTACGCGGTTTGAAGGCACTACCAATCCAAGGTTCGGAATGATATGGAGGTTTATAGAGGACGCACACTTGAAGCTCCTCTTTGCAACCGCCTTCAGGGCACCCAATTTTAATGAACTGTTCTTTGTAAATAATCCTGTTGAGATAGGTAACCCAAACCTCGACCCGGAAAAGATAAATACATTTGAGGCTGGCCTGGGCTACAATTTTACTGATCATTTAAGGGGTAACCTGAATTATTTCTACAATCGAATAAGGGACAGGATACAGAAAGACTCACAATCGCCTTCACAGGATCAAAACCAGGGAGGCGCACGAATAAAAGGAGTTGAAGCGGAATTAAAGGCGGATTGGGGAAACGATAATTACGCATATGCTAATTACACCTTTCAAGATGCTGAAGAAACAAGAATGAGAAACCGTATGGCTTTTGTTCCTGTACATAAAGCAAATTTTGGTATCAATGTTGGGTTCTGGAAGTATGCGAATGCCAACCTGAATACATTTATCAGCGGGCCAAGACCGAGGGAAGATGGTGATACAAGGAGGGACTTACCCTCCTACACACTCTCAAATTTTACGGTTATTGGAAAGAATTTCATAAACAATTTTGAGATAAGGGGATCAGTATTTAATCTCTTTGATAAAAGTTATGATGACCCATCCCCGATGAATACTGTCCCTACAGATTATCCTCAACAAGGGCGATCGATTAGGATTGATTTACGATATCAATTCTAATCCATTTTTTTTACTTTATCAAGTGTGCCATGGCACAAATATGCGACATCACAAATTTGTAACTTGGCACACTTTTTATAAAATCACTTAGAAATGCAAACAGCAAGGCCATATAATAACCACATGCAACTTATGGCTATTATTGAACTTAAACAATTATATGTTTATAAGAAACTATTAAATCTCCTTCACCTTTTTGGCATACTTTTTGTTACTCTCATACAATCCTCTTTAACAAGCATTGACTATCTGATAGCAAAGTCCATAAATAATGTATGTTAAAATTTAATCTTACGATGTTCTTACTGTTATCTATTTTGCTCTCAAATTTGACACATTTGTATGCACAGAATAAAGAAACAGGACTAGAAGATATGTTCGCAATCTTTACGGAAGAAGAGATAGTTGTCAGTGCCTTGAAGAGGCCTCAAACTGTTTTAAAATCACCGGCCATAATGAGTGTAATAACTTCCAAACAGATAAAGCAGATGGGATTCAGGACATTAATAGATGTGTTGAAAATAGTGCCTGGTTTTTATGTTTCTATGGACGAAACAGGTGAAAGAGAGATTGCCGTAAGAGGGGTGTTGGATGATGCCTCTCAAAAGATCAAGGTCTTGATAGACGGACATTCTATTAATGATGTCTGGAGAGGTGGAGCTATGTGGAATTTCGACGACCTTCCGGTTGAAAATATAAAGAGGATTGAGGTCATCAGAGGTCCCGGCTCTGCCCTGTATGGACAAAACGCCTTCCTAGCGGTTGTCAACATTATCACAAAAGATACTGATGATATAGATGGTTTCCAGGTGACTACAAGCGGCGGGTCTTTCAGTACTCAAAATTATAACCTGCTGTTCGGCAGGGAGCTCGGAGACCTGAAGATTTCCGGGTTTCTTGATTATTTCGATACACAAGGTTTTAGTAGAAAGATTGAACAAGATGTTCTCTTTCCTTCTGCGGCCTCCAGAAGCCCCGGACAATCTCAAAATAGAAAGGAAAAGACCGATCTGAACTTGAGACTGTCATACAATAACCTGGAAGCCAAGGCTAAGTATATGAAAAAAAGGAGAAAGGATTATATAGGTGTTGGTGATGCCCTTAATGAAGAATCGATTCTGAGAGATACCTATATGTTCACGGAAGTTACTTATAAATTATCCCTGAATGAAAAGCTGAATATGACTCCAAAAATATATTATGACCAGTATAACTATGATCCTTTTTTTGAACAACGTCCTGATGGCCATCTTGGGGCCTATCCTGAAGGTATAAAGGGGCAATTACGATTTAAGCAAAGGACCATTGGCTTTGAGAATCAAGTTAACTATAAGCTATTTGAGGGAAATGAATTAACGTTTGGCTTGCAATATGAGTGGATCCATCAGCACGATATAAAATACAGTAAGAATTCTCATCCAATAACAAATGCGAACCTCACAACCGTTATGGATTTTACTCATGACCTTCCATTTACTAGAAAAGCGACAAGACACATATATGCCTTCTATCTCCAGGATGAATGGAATGTCACAAAGGATATTGATTTAACGGTTGGCGTGAGGCATGACCGGTTTACTCGGTTTGAAGGCACAACCAATCCAAGGATGGGACTCGTATGGCGATTTATAGAGGATGCGCATCTGAAGTTATTACTTGCAACTGCTTTTAAGGCGCCCAGTTTTCAGGAGATGTTCCTTACTAACAATTCTGTAAAAATAGGCAACCCCTCACTTGACCCTGAGAAGATTAATACATTTGAAATTGGCCTGGGTTATCACTTTACCAAACATATGAGGGCCAGTATGAATTACTTCTATAACCGGATAAGAGACAAAATTATATTAGACACGGGAAGCCCTAAACAATTTCAAAACGGTGGAGGTTCGAGGATACAAGGAATTGAGGCGGAGTGGAAGGCCGATTTTGGGAACGATAATTACGTTTTTGCCAATTATACCTTTCAGGACGCTGAAGACACAAGAAATAGGAATCGTTTACCTGATGTTCCGGTGCATAGCGGTAATATTGGTATAAACGCCGGGTTGTGTGAATATGCCAATGCCAATCTTACGACACTTTTCAGTGGCCCCAGACCGAGAGAAGATGGTGACACGAGGCGTGATATCCCGGCACAAGCGTTAGTAAATATGACACTTATTGGAAAGAATTTCGTAGATAATTTTGAGGTAAGAGGATCAGTGTTTAATCTTTTTGACAAACGTTATTACGATCCCTCTCCGCAAGATACAGTCCCTACCGATTATCCTCAACAGGGTAGATCGTTTATAATTGAATTACGTTTCGAGTTTTAATAAATGATAAGTATGAACCACAAATATTCTGTTTTCATTATTGTCCTCTGGACACTCCTTTTCAGCGCTTACTGTGCTCATGCCGGGGAAACAGCTATAGTGATTAAGAGCCAGGATCTCTCCGCGTACAACGAAGTTGTAAAAGGATTCCAGGAAGAATGTTTAAAAAACAACATTACTATAAAATCAATTTATGATTTGAATGGCAAGATGAAGCTAGGGCAAAAAATAGTACGTAAAGTTAAGAAGGAAAAACCAGATATTGTATTGACGATAGGAGTATTGGCAGCAACTGTAGCAAAAGATAAAATTAAGAATATACCTATAGTGTTTTGTATGGTAATTAACCATGAGCGATTTCACCTTTCCGCACCAAACATAACAGGTATTTCCACTGAGATTGCCATAGAAGATCAATTGAAAGGCTTTCAATCCGTTTTAGGCCAGATTAAGAATATGGGCGTAATTTATGACCCTTCCAAAACAGGAAGCATCATCACAAACGCTGAGAATAAGATGAAGGATGCAGATATGAATTTGGTTAAATTCCAAATCAGTTCTTCAAAAGAAGTATCCGAAGCGATGGAAAATCTGATAGGTAAGATTGATGCCCTGTGGTTATTACCTGACAGTACAGTAGTGACCAGGGAATCATTCGATTTGATTAAATCTACAACCCTCGAAAATAGGATTCCTTTACTATGCACATCAGATGTTTTTGTAAAGGCGGGTGCCCTGGCAGCCGTATCTTCAGATTATAATTACGTTGGAAGACAAGCAGCAGGATTGACCGGAAAAATATTAGAACTGCCAGACTTAAGCTCGCTTGGCATAGTAAATCCGGATCACTTTAAATTATCAATAAATACTGACACGGCAGAAAAGTTTGGACTAGAATTAAAAGTGGTCCAAGAAGACCCAAAGATAAATATTTATCCATAAATTTTTGATATAAGAAAATTAAATGATTAAAATTGGAATAAGATTCAAATTTGTTTTTTTCACAAGCTTGCTAATTGCAACTATAGGCATAGCCAGTAGCTGGTTTTTTTCCACCCAAACAAGGAGCCAACTTGAAGAAGAGTTAAAGAAACGCGGTTATTCCTTAATAGCTCAACTTGCACAAGATGGGGAAGTTAAAGACTCCATGAGTGTTGCTCAAAAGGCATTTTTTGAGGAACCTATCAGAAGGTTACGCAATCTAGACATAGAACAAGAATTGGCATATTGGCGCGTACTGCTTGCCCAGGACGATGTCCTGCTTGAAGAAAATGAAAAATGGATTAAGACTGAAATTGATAAAATACCTGTACACAATAATATTGAGGATATAATCGACCCTGTCTTTAGTATTTTCTCTGCAGATAACGGTGAACATTTTTATGACTTTGTTGTCCCGATTTATGAAAAACAGACAATAACAGAAGAAGAATTTGCTACACAAATTTTTGGTTCAGAGGGAGAGCATAACAAGATAGGGGAAAAACTACTGGGGATCGTTCAAATTGGTTTAACCCCGGAGCGGATTAATAAAAAAATGCAAACAATCCTGTGGACAAGAAGTATACCATTGGGATTTATTATTGTATTAGTCGGCATAGGGGTTTCATATTTCATTGCAAGTGGTGTTGTAAAACCTGTAAAACTTCTTGTAAAAATAACTGACAGGGTAGCAGCAGGAGACTTAACCCAGAAAGTTGAAATAAGTTCAAAAGATGAAATAGGGCTACTTGCATCTCAATTTAATCAGATGACAGAAAGCCTGAAACAACTCATTGACGAAAAAGAGGGAGTTATGGATCAACTTAAGAATGTAAACAAGGAACTATCATCAATTAATGTTGAGTTGGTTCAGAAGAACGAGCAATTGAATGATGCACAAGAGCAACTGGTAAGAACCGAAAAATTAGCCGCTGTAGGCACTTTAGCTTCAGGAATAAGTCATGAATTACGAAACCCACTGAGTGCCATAAAGAATGCTGTTTTTTTATTGAAAAGAAAATTATCCAGAAACGTAATCCCGGACACTGACGAAAAGGTCATGCAATTTCTTGACATAATGGACAAGGAGATTGATAGAAGTTCCAAAATAATAAGTGACCTTTTAGGATTCACCCGTGTTGCCAAACCAACCAGGTTTAGCTCTGATATTAATAAAGTTGTTAATGAAACGATATCGAGAGTAGAGATAGCTGAAAACATAAAACTATCTAAAAATCTTCAATTCGATTTGCCGATGGTAATGATAGACGCAAACCAAATAGGCCAGATACTTATAAACTTGATAGATAATGCTTGCCAGGCGATGATGGATGGTGGAGAATTAAAAATCAGTACAAAAGTATCAGAGAGTTTTATGGAAATTGAAATAAGCGATTCGGGATGTGGTATTTCTGAAAAAGAGGTTAAAAAAATATTCGACCCACTGTTTACAACAAAAGCCAGTGGGACAGGACTTGGCCTGGCATTATGCCAGGGAATTATTCAAAAACATAATGGAGTTATCGATGTGAGAAGTCAGGAAGGAGTAGGAACAACAATGTTTATCAAGTTGCCACTGGAGGACAAAGATGCAGGATCCGCTTAACATATTAGTCGTGGACGATGAGCCAAGTATAAGAATTACTCTGGCAGGAATACTGGAGGATGAAGGGTACAATGTTGTTATAGCCGAAGATGGGTATAAGGGGATTGCCGCTGCCGAAAAGATAAATTTCAATATTGCATTCATAGACATGAAAATGCCAGGTATTAGTGGCATTGAGACCTTTAAAGAATTCAAGAAAATCAGTCCCAACACAATTATACTTTTAATGACCGCGTTTCTTGATGAAGATGCTTTGGATGACACGACCAAACTTAAAGTACAAAGAATCCTCTACAAACCACTGGACCTGGATTTAATCTTGAAAATTTTAAGGGAAAATCAGGCAAAGACTTCCATTCTTGTGGTTAATGATAACTCTTCTATTTGAAATACGCTACAAGGAATACTGGTACACAGAGGATATAAAGTTTTTATTGCAGTAAAGGTGTATACTGCGATACAAATGGCTAGGAACACACATTTTGATATTGTATTTATAGATGTCGTAATGCCAGGAATAGATGGATTTCAAACTCTTGAAGAGATCAAGAAAATTGATCTGATTACAAATGTAATAATGGTGACAAATCAGAATATTGAAGATTTTACAGACAAGGCCTTTGCGCATATAACCAAACCTGTTGATCTGACAAAACTATTACAATTAATAAGTAATGCCATAGAAAAAAACAGAAGATAGTTTAAAAGGGTATTACAATAAAAAATGACATGGATACCAACTCATACGAAGAAGAAAAAGCAAAAGTAATGGTTATAGACGATGATGATTCTGTCCTCAGAACGACCATACTTGTATTAGAGGAAGAAGGTTATCAGATTGACGCATTTTCTACAGGCAAGGAGGCAGTAGACAAATTCGATAACAATATTCATGCTGTGGTGCTAGACATTAATATGCCAGATATGACTGGACTGCAGGTATTCAAAAAAATCAAGTCAATAAACCCATACGTACCTATAATTTTCCACACTGGAGCTGCTGTCAGGCAGGATGAAAGAAGAAACCTAAGAAGGCAATTCCGTCCTCACGCTTATGTACAAAAGGGGGATCCTGAACAGCTCATGGATACTGTAGTCAGTGCTGTAGAATCATATGGGATTATCCGCAGAAATGTTAAACTTAGTGAATCTCTATATAAAGAACTAAAAAAGAGTACGGACAAAATAAAGACAAATATTGAAGAAACCATTCATGCCATGGCAATGACAGTAGAAATGAGGGATCCATACACAGCCGGTCACCAGCGACAGGTTGCTAACCTTGCCAGTGCTATAGCAGAAAAGATGGATCTCCCCAGGGAACAAATTGACAGTATTCACCTGGCAGGAACCATCCATGACATTGGAAAGATGCAGGTTCCTACAGAGATACTCAGTAAGTGTGGCAAATTAACAAAATTGGAATTCGATATGATAAAGACACATTCACAGGCCGGCTACGACATATTGAAGACAATTGAGTTTCAATGGCCCATTGCGGAATTCGTACTTCAACATCATGAAAGAATGGATAGTTCCGGATATCCATCTGGTTTAAAAGGCGAAAGCATTCTCATTGAAGCCAGAATTCTGAGCGTTGCTGATGTTGTTGATGCTATAGTACCGCATAGACCCTATCGGCCAGCACTCGGCATTGAAAAGGCACAAGAAGAAATATTTGACAAAAGAGGTATTGTTTACGATTCCAATGTTGTAGATGCATGCTTGAGTATCATTTCTGAGAATAATGTCTGGACCTGACGTGAATTAAATACTTTGCGAAACAAGACGGTATTCAAGAAAATAGACAACTTATTATACTGCAGGAAATTGCCTTCAAGAGAGCATGTATGCTGCTTTGTGTTTCCACTGAACACTCTACCATATGCCCTAAATCGATATTTGCATTCATCATGTGTGTGTGTTAATATCGCTAAGTAAGAATTATTCTCCATCTTATAGCTTTGATCACCTCGTAGGACGCATAACTGAGGGGCAAATATATTATTTCATTGAGGGTATATTTTTGGAAGTAGAAGATAAACTATCTAAATTAAAAGAGATTGTCAGCAAACTGGAAAGTGTTGTGGTTGCGTTTTCTGGAGGTGTAGACAGCACACTTGTTGCCAAAGTATGCTACGACACCCTTAAAGACAACTCTATAGCCGTTACTGCAAGATCAGAAACATATCCGGATTTTGAGTTTAAGGAGTCACAAAAGCTGGCCAGGGAGATAGGCATTAAACACATGGTAGTTGATACCAGCGAACTGGCTATCGAAGGATTCGCAAACAATCCTCCTGAAAGGTGCTATTTTTGTAAAACAGAACTATTTGGAAAGCTGAAAGAGATTGCAAAGGAACACGGTTTTCTGAATGTTGCA
>Ga0209045_1002065_pt1 | contig 15539 bp, 8 predicted proteins | sample SaaInlLV_10m_DNA_4_FD_184664 | JGI IMG/M metagenome (GOLD analysis project Ga0209045, IMG submission 184664) | Marine microbial communities from expanding oxygen minimum zones in the Saanich Inlet - Saanich Inlet SI072_LV_200m_DNA (SPAdes) (version 2) | ecosystem: Environmental > Aquatic > Marine...
TCATCTTCTGCCACGCGACTAACATCAACTTAGGAACCGCCGTGCTACGGATCCGTATGGCCGGTGGTGTGAGAGCCGGGGTAGGGCGACCTCCCCGGCTACTCGATTCACAGAACAGTACGGACGGGCGACTATGCGGAGCCCCGTAGGAGCAGAAGACGCGAGGAACACGACGGCTAAGAGTCCTGGCTTCACCCGAGATCAGGCCCGTCGCGAGGCGACCTTGTGCTTGGCGTAAGGGTGCAACACATCGTAGGCCAGGGCAATGCCCTGGTGGTATCGCGTCGACCAACCAGAAGTGGTTCCTGTGGGGGGATTTGGCAACTCGGTTCAGTGACGCCAGGCCGAGGAATTGAAGTGCTCTTTCTGGGCGCGATATTGGTTCCGCATTTTCCCCCGGGGCCATCGGCACCCCTATCGGCGCCATCGCGCCGGCAATGAACACCAGAACCCGAAAACGTCGAGGGTCGGACAATGGTCTCCATTCAGTCTGCCGGGCCAGAACGCATCGAGGCCGTTTCGGCTCGTTCCCCCTTTGTTTTAAGCCAGATTGACATGCGAACACCCCTTCTATGCATTGCGCTGCTTGCCTCTACCGTCACCAGTTTCGGGGCAAGCAAGCCTGTTAGTTCACCCAGTGGAAAGAAACAGCCAATTGTCGAGGATGGTATGCAAATGAGTGAAGAACGAATTTCGGGCAAATGGGGGGAGTCCCCGATCTACCTGACTGCAAACAACATGTCGATCGCGACGGGCCGACCTTCGCTGGTGAACATGTCGAGCGGTTCCACGCACATTCCGGTGTGGTCGTTCTCGGGCGGCACTGCGGGGCAGTCTGTTGCCGGGTTCGTGACCGGCTTGCCCAGCGAGTGCGCCGCCGTGAAGGTCGAGATCGTTGTGACCACCACGGATGCGGGGACGAGCCCTGACTGCGAGAACGTTTTCAGGTGCCACCTATCGCAGATGGTGGAGGATGCTGCCTTCACGTCCCGATATGCTCTGGGCACCCCCGTGCGAACAGCATTTCCCGCAGCACGGTTCCATACCCGGACGATTCTCCTGACATCCTACTATGAAGTGGAGCCGAACGCGCCCCTGTGGGTGCGTATCCAGCGGGAGCCTACCGATCCCGCCGACACGTTCACCAAGCCCGTTGGCCTGGCAATGGTCAAGGTAACGCCCCTGGAGGCTCTCCCGAAGTCACATGTCGTGCAGAACGTGAGCGGCTACAACTCGTGGCCGATGATGCAGGCCATCGGAGAGAAGCTGGTCTGCGTGTACAGCCGAGGCACGGCCCACTCGATTGGTGAAGACGTCCGCGCTGTTTACGCGCGCACATCCACCGACCACGGAAGAACGTGGACGCCGGAGACAGTTGTCGCCGACACACCCGGCTATGGCGAGGTCACGGTTGGGAAGGGGCTGGATGTCATGGGGGCGATGTTCCTCTGGGTGCGTCGAATCGGGTCAGGGGAGTGGCACCATGACCTTTACCGGACCACGGATGGTGTGACGTTCACGCTTGTGGTGACGCCGAAGCTCGCCGTAACCCCCATGCAGATCACCGACGTCTTCGCGGTCCCCGATGTCGGGCTCATGGCACTGTGGTTCGCAGGACACTACGATGATAGCCGGACCCATTCGTGGGGCAAACTAACCAGCAGTGACAACGGCGCAACCTGGACACAGACCCCCATCGAGTCCAAGCTCCCCAAATCGGACTGGCCGACCGAGCCCTCTGCTGTCTATCTTGGCGATGGCAGGATTCTCGTAATCGCACGGATAGAGGGGGGAGACGTGTACACGACGCGATCTCAATTCCAGATCGTGTCGACCGACTACGGCGCGACATGGACGCGCTCGAAAACAAACATCGGCGATGTCTCTGCCTCTACGCCGAGCCTGATCCTTGACCCCGAAACCGGTTTGCTGAGCAACTATTACTACCAGCGTGGTTGGGGAGTCCTTTGGCGTCGCGTCGTCGATCCAGACAGCGTGTTCGACAATCCGCTCAGCTGGCCCGCTCCCGAGGCGGTCGCTACAGGTAGTCGGATCGGGGTCGATTCGGGTAACGTGAATGCCACCACGATCGGGGGCACACACTGCCTCGCCTTCTACTCCGGCAAGGCTCCTGACACGGCGGTCATGGTATCTGTGCTTCCGGCACCACCCAGTTCCTCGCGCCCCGATGGGCCGTGAGATTGGGTGAACAGGCCATTTCTGCTATAGGCTTTCCAGCAGCGAGCTGAGTCTGGCACTCCAGATGGCATCGGCGAGTTTGGCGGCGATCTGGGTGATGCGCAGGTCAATGCTCGTGCCCTGTTTGGCGTCCAGTTCTGCGCCGGTGGCCAAGGTCTCCCGGAACGGAGCGATCTCGGCCTCGTATGTGTCCAGGAGTTTGGTGAGCGCGTTACGGGTTCCGGGGTCGGGTTCGGTGTCGCGGGTTGCCGCCAGATCAGCGAGGAGTGCCCTGAGCCTGGTGAGGGATGCCTCTGCGAGGGCTCGGTAACTTGTCTGGGACATTCCCGTCTTGCTGTAGATCATGATAGGGCCGCGTCGATCGCCCTTGCGGAGTTCCCCGGAGATCTTGCCCATATCCTCCGGGCTTGGAGCCAGCACCAGGTGACCGAAACGGATCGGGTCGTGGAAATTTGATTTCGTCTGCGACCAGTTGCACCAGAGTTTGGCGTTGTCTATGAGGCGGTCGCGGCAGATGTTGAACCCCAGGAGAGCACCACGTGAAGGGGTGATGCCGAGATCCTCCCAGGGGATGGCGATTTCCAGCGACCAATGGTCCTGGTGCAGTTTCGTGGCTGCCCGCACATCGGCGTTCCAGATCGGGTCTTCGCCCTTGGAGTCATAGACACTGGCGGAGGCGTCTGCAGCGAACTGGAAGTAGTTTGCGTGCTCGTGTTTGGGGTCAATGAACAGTTCGATGGCCTCGCCACGGAAGACCGCTTTGGCGTCTCGTGCCTGGGGGATGGGAATCAGCTTCCGCATCATTGGCTCATCACAGCGGAAACCGAAGACCAGATGCTCATCAGTGTGCAGCACGCGGAAGTAGGTCTGCGGTTCCACCAGCTCGGGTTTGTTGTAGAGGGTGAAGCCACCGACGAGGGGGGCCTCTTCCCAAGCTTCTTCATCGAGTTTTCCATCGATGGTGAGAGGGAGGGCCGTCCTGGGGCAGGGGTACACTTTCAGCTCGTACTCATCTGTGGCTCGAGCTGCGCGCGGCGCAATCAGCATAGCGATGACAAACGTTGCCAGGACCGTGCCTGCTGCCTTTGAGGTGCTGTATTTGCTCATGGTCTGCTCACTTCCTCTGGCTATTGGACGTTGAACGTTGTGGCTGTGTGTTCCTGGGTCACCACGTCGGTCACTGTCAGTGTGTAGGTCCCGGCGGGATCATTGAAGGCGATGGGGATCGGGATCCTCACCGGTTTGTCACTCAGGACGATGTTCTGCGTGAGCCAGGGCAGTGGGGAGGCATTGACCGTGGCTTCGAGGCGGACGGCTTTGGCTTCACCTGAGGACGTGGATGAGAGCACGAGCTCTGTCGTTGTGCCGCGCGTGGCTGTCCTGGCCGAGAGCTCGCACCGGAGCTTCGGCTGGGGGCTGTCGAGAAGCGCGAAAAACGTGGCGCGGTTGGGGATGATATCGGTTTGGAAATTCTTCCGCCTGCCGAGAGCCTTACGGTTGCGCAGGTCGGTAATGTGGTACTCTTCACCCAACTCGACGGTTGCCGTCGTACGCAGGCCTCCTTGACGGAAGAGTGCCACGATCTGTTGTTTGCCATTCTGCCAGCGGATGATCTCTACATTCCGTTCTCTCGTGCCGGCTTGGCTCCGCAACCGCAGCGGACGGGTCACACCTGCCGACTGCAGCATGTCGCCCGCCATCTCCTCCAGTTCGGGCGGGACATCCGTGCCTTTGAGGGACGGGAACGTGCTGAAATCGAAGTTGAGCAGCAGCGTCCGGCCTTTCCCGGCCCGATTCTCGACAAACATGGGGACACCGTCGACGGTGTGTTTGGCCTTGCCGCTTGTGACAGAGACGGCTGGGTCCAGCTTGAGGATCCCGTAGGGCTTCAGGGTCGCCTTGCGGGCCTCAGCCTGCCCCTTGCGCGCAATCCCGAACAGGTCATCCAGCAGGCCGTTCTTTCTTGCTTTGCAGTGCTCGTCATAGATGGCCGGCCGCACATCGGCCATGACGGTTCCTCCCTGGGCCGCAAAGGCGCGGATCACGTCGGCCTCTTTGCCGGAGAGCGCCTCTGCTCGAGGCAGGATCAGGAGGTCGTATGCGGACGGATCGAATTCTCCCAGGCGCAGCATGCGTTCAGTGACATAGGCGAATTGGCAACTCAGTTCACGGCACAGCGTGTGGGCGCTGATATGGGCGCTCTCGTACCCGCCATAGGTCGCGCCCTCATCGAGTTTGTGGGCAAATGTGGACGGCAGTGAGAAGAGGATTGCGATCCGGTCGTGCTGCATCCGGGAATGGAGGAGCAGGTCCCCGAGACCTTCCCGCAGGATGCTCGTGTCTTGAAGGATGTCTTTGACCGCGGGGAATGGTCTCAGGTCGGGGGCCAACCAGCCGTGGAAGCGGCCGATGCAGTCCCAGCGCCACCACCAAACCGAATCCGCTCCCCGCGTGACCATTCGGTAGTACTTGCCGAGGAGTGAGTCGGCATCCTTGGTGTAGCCCATCCAGTTGGCGCGGGGGAACTGACGCGGCGCGATAGAGCGGATGATCTCATCGGCTGTGCCGGGGTAGGGAGACCAGAATTTGTTCGAACGCACAATCAAGTCGATGTCGTCGCCCTGGCCGAACCGTCCTGCTCCCTCAAAGCCCGTTCGTGCCTGTGGATCGATCGCTTCGTACGCTCTGGCGTACTTGCCGCAGAACTGAACGAAGTTCCAGGACTTGAAGTGTTGCCGGTCAAACCACCGAGGGTAGTTCTTCGCCTTTAACGAGGTGGCTTCTTCGCTGTCCTCGGGGTTGGTGAGGCTCACATCGCCCCAACTCGGGAAGGTGGTGCCCCAGGAGCGATTGAGCGCTTCGAGGCTCTCATATTGCTCGCGCAGGAAGGTCCGGTAGGCGTCGGCGCAGTGGGGAGACAGACAGGCGCCTTTGGTCATCACTTCATCGCCCAGGGACCAGACAAAGACGCCGTGTTCGCGAGCTCCGGCATAGGCATCGGCCTTGGCCCGGACATGCTTCTCCACAGCGACGTCGTCATTCCAGCAGAAGGGCTTCATTATGGATTCAGGGGTGAGCTTGGCCATGATCCGGGTGGTGTAAGGAACCCAGGCAACGTCGTACGCGGCGCAGATGGTTGGGGGGACGCCATGTCCTAACTGCAGCGTGACGGAGTTGTCGATCAGGCTCTGTTCCGCGTAAGGCGCAAGCGGGCCTTTGGGCGTGTCCCAGATGAGGAAGTTGAAGCGGCCCTGATGGCGCTTGGTGACGCGATAGTAGGCGTAGTCACTGGCGACACTGTTGTTTCCTGCCTTGAGGCGGGCTTCCACAGTTACCAGCATGGGCATCCAGGCCTGGCTGGTGAAGGAGAAACGAGCGCTGTTTTCTTTGGGGACGAGGGTCGTCCGTTGCAGGACACGGCGTCTGCGGTCGAGCAGACGGAGTTCGACTTTCTCATCATCCAACGTGGGGCCATCGAGCGTGACCTGCCCTGAGATGGGGTCGCCAATTTCGCCCCAAGTGCGCTCGAGAATGACCTGGGTCATCTTCCGTTTCGCGGTGATGGTCAGCGGGCGGGTTGCCCAGGTCTCAATACCCCGGGCACTTCGGACCCAGGCGTCGACGTGGTAGTCGCCGGCGGGGAGCGCTGGTAACGCCAGTTGCACATCCGTTCCGGGGGGAATCGGGCCATCAGTCAGCGCAATTGGAGGCGTGGTCGCACCCCGGATGCGGGCCGTCAGCTTAGCGGTTTTGCCGGGGATGTCGCCGGTAAGCCGGGCAGTGATTGGGTGCCCTTTTCCCTGTCCGATCGTGGTTCCCGGGGTTGTCAGCTGAAGCGATACGGCGGGGCCCTTTCCCCCTGCCCACAAGATTGTGCGTCCGAACGCTTCAGCCCAGTAATCATACTCGACCTGCCAGCCTTCGCGGTACCCGATTGCGGGGCGCTTCGGGATGCGGACACCGCGCCCGGCTCCCACTGCATAGGCGTCGATGTCGATGTCTGCTTCGAGGAACTGGGGGAGACCTGCTACCCGGTTGGCCTTCTTCAGCACCCGGGGATCGTTGTCTTCCACGAAGACGATGCCTGCTCCGTCGACTACAGGCCTGAGGATCTTGTACTGCTGCTCAGCCGTCATGTTGGACATGTTCAGGCCGATGAAGACGAAGCAGTCCCAGGGCTTGTCGAGTAGTGCGAGCATCCGTCGTTCGCCGGTTTCTCCACCGTGCCAGTGTGTTTTCGACGAGTCGACGATGCGGGTCCAGAAAACGGCTTCGGCTTCGATGTCGAAGCGCTGCATCAGTTCCACGCATTCCCGCGGCACCGTTCCGCGGCCGTTGCAGAAGAAGAGGACCCGTGTTGGTCCGAGGGCGTAGGGCTGGGCCCAATCGGTGTGCGGCGTTTCGAACTCCAACGTCAGAGCGTGGTCGACGTTCAGTTCGGCCATATCCTGGGCTGCGAGCCCACAGGTTACGGCTAGAACTGCCATTGCGAGTCGTCTCAGAGCGCTGCATGTCCTCACGGTGTCTTCTCCTTTGTCACTTCGTTTCGGCTTTGTTTGGTGGATTGTTCGATTCCCGGGGGGCGCCCACACTCAAAAATGCGGGTCGAACTCGTTCCCCGGGGGCTGGGACGTCGACTCTCTTGCTCAGAGATCATTGAGCAGGGCTGTGAGTCGGACCTCCCAGATGACCCGGTTGAGTGCCGCCGACGTCGCCAGAAGGGCTTCCTGCCGGCTCACTGTGCCGGGGCCTTCGTGCGTGGGGGCGTCCGGGTTCACGCGATCCAGCCGCTTCATGACGTCCTGCAGTTTGTCCGCCAGGGCGCTCGGAACGGAGGGCGAGCTGAGTGCTTCGGCAACCTCGCGCCGTGCGGCTTCGGCATCGAAGGTGCTCAGTGCTTCAGGCGTCAGGTCTATCGTCTCAAGCTGTTCCCTGACTGTGTCGGCGGCACTGCGAATGCGCGCGAGTGCGGTGGCGTTGTCTTTGCCGCGGAAGTCCCAGAGAGCCAGGCGTACGCGCCGTGTGTCGGGCGTGCAACTCAGGACGGTTTCCACGGGATAGCCGGTGGGCGTGTGTCGGATCTCACGCATTGGCGCAGGATCCACAAGCAGCGCACATGGCCCTTCGCCTTCGCCGCGACCGGGGTCGAATACGTCGTCGTAGAAGACTGCCCACCAAGACTCCTCGCCCGGGAAGGTCTTCCTCTCACCTTCCATGACGATGCCTCCCGGTGTCTGAATGCGCCTGGCCCCGACCCGTTTGCGCCAACTGGTGAAGAAGCTGGGGTAGCAGCGCAGCTTGACGGCGAGCGTCTTCACTTCCGTCTTTGGGTCGATAGCGATTTCACAGATGAGGTAGTCCTGTTCCGGGAGGCCGGCGAAACGGACCCGGACGTCGGCTGCAGCGTGGTACCAAACCAGGTCAAGGATGGCTCGTTTGCCGGATTCAGCTGCGACCATCGAGCTCAGCGGGGCTGTCCCGATATCTTGCCCATTCACGAGGACGAAGAGGAAGCCGCCGTGGTACCAATTGCAGCTTGCCGGCCGCGGCATGCCGATCGTGCCTTCCAAAGGAAACGCCCGTTCCGGTTGGTTGGGGTCGTACGCCGCCTTGTAGGCGATGGCATAGTCAACGGGGCCGAAGCTGAACCCGGCCAGTCGTTCGTGGAGTGTCTGATTCTTACGGTCCGGCCGACTGGTGAGCGGGCGCGTCTTCAGCGGGGAGAGTGAGACGGTGGCCGTATCCCCTGCGGCGTGGGTGGTTACGTGTCCCAGAACAAGAACTGCCAGCCAGACGAGCGTCAAACGGACGCCGTGGTATCTCCCGGCTGGACAACAGGCGCGTTGCCATGCGGTCATCGTGGGCTCCCTGGGGGCCGTCCAGGCCTTCCTCTGCTGTCCTTGCTTTCGCTTGGGCGCTAGGATATCCTAGCCCGCATCGAATGCAACTGTGGGCTGTGCGAGGGGGAGGGAGCAGGGGAACATGGCTGAATTGAGAGGACAGACGCGTGCTGTGTGATCAGGACCTGGACGTGCTGTTGGGGCGCCTTCCCGAGGCCCGGGTGGGCGTGGTGGGAGACTACTGCCTCGATGTTTACTGGATGGTGGACATGGCGGCGAGTGAGATCTCGCTTGAGACCGGGAAGGCAACACAGCCTGTCCGGGAACAGCGCTACTCTCTAGGCGGTGCAGGGAACGTCGTTGCCAACCTGCAGGCGATGGGCGTGGGGCGGCTTTCGGCCTTTGGCGCCGTGGGCGAGGACCCGTTCGGAGAGCGGATGCTGGCTCTGCTTCGTGGCATTGGGGTCGACTGCACGGGAATGGTCGTGGCGGATGACTCCTCGGCGTGGCAGACCTTGACCTACTGCAAACCCTACGTTGGTGACGAGGAACTGCCTCGAATCGATATGGGCAACTTCAACTGTTTCAGCCCTCAGCTCGCCGATCAGCTTCTCGAAGGCCTTGATCAGGCGCTGCCCGAGTTGGATGTTGTGCTGGTCAATCAACAGGTGGTGACCGGGATTCACACCGACTACCTTCGCCCTCGCCTCAGCGCCCTCATGGAGCGTCATCCTGACTCGATATTCGTTTTCGATGGGCGGCACTACACAGACAGCTATCCCCATGCATGGCTCAAAGTGAACGACCATGAGGCGTTGCGGCGTTGCGGGAAAGAGAAGGATCCGCAGGAGTTGGTCTTGAGGGAGGAGGCCGTTACGGCAGCTCAGGCCTTGTACGCTCGGACGTCCCTGCCTGTGTTCGTGACCCGTGGTGCCCGTGGCTGCGTGCTGTGCACGGCTTCCGGCATTGAGGAAGTGCCCGGACTTCAGGTGATCGGCGCAACGGATACGGTTGGCGCCGGGGACAGCTTCCTGGCAGGGGCGGCAGGGGCATTGGCGACGGGGGCGTCGCCACTCGAAGCGGCCGGGGTTGGGAACTGCGTCGCCCGAGTGACAGTCACGAAACTGCAACAGACGGGGACCGCCTCGCCGGCTGAGATCCTTGAGGTGGGCCGTGTCCCCTGCTTCGTTTACGAGCCTGAACTCGCCGAAGATCCCAGGCGGGCACGCTACCACGACGGCACCAGTATCGAGATCGTGCGGGATCTGGGAGGGGAACGGGATATTCGCTGTGCCATCTTTGACCATGACGGGACGATATCGACCTTGCGGCAGGGGTGGGAAGAGGTCATGGAGCCGATGATGGTCCGGGCCATTCTGGGGGATCTCTACGACAGTGCGGATGAGGGCCTCTATCACCGGGTGGTGGGCCGCGTGCGTGCCTTCATCGACCAGACAACAGGCGTTCAGACACTTGCCCAGATGCAGGGCCTGGTCCGGATCGTGAGAGAGATGGGATTTGTGCCTGACGAGGACATTCTGGACATGCACGGGTACAAAGCGATCTACAACCGTGGGCTGATGGCAATGGTGCGGCAACGCGTGGCCCGCCTTGAGAAGGGCGAGCTGAACAGCGCCGACTTTGCGATGAAAAACGCGATCGCATTCCTCAGCGCTCTCCATCGGGCCGGAGTCACGCTCTTCCTGGCAAGCGGGACCGACGAAGCAGACGTCATCCACGAAGCTGAAGCAATGGGGCACGCTGCGCTATTCGAGGGGCGGATCTTTGGTGCGGTTGGCGATGTCAGCAAAGAAGCCAAGCGCCTGGTGCTGGAGCGCATCCTGGCTGAAGTGGGCGACATCCATGGCCGGGTTGTGACGTTCGGCGACGGCCCCGTCGAGGTGCGGGAAACCCATGTTCGCGGCGGCCTTGCCGTTGGTGTCGCCAGTGATGAAGTGCGTCGCTTTGACCTCAATCAGAGCAAGCGTTCGCGGCTGATTCGAGCGGGGGCTTCGGTCATCATCCCTGACTTTTCTCAGATGTCCCAGCTTCTTGATCTTCTCGGCATCCATGTTCCCGGAGCGGCGTGAGGCTGCCTGTTGCCCTGACTCGATGCACAGGTCCGGAGCGTGGTAGTAGACGCTGGTACCGGGGGAACGTATGATACCGATTCCACACGTTCTTGATAAAGGAGTCGTTTGATATGCCGTATGACCAGTTGGATCGGATGCAGCTCCGTGTCCTGCCGCTCTGTGAACGACAGAATAAGCTTGCGATTGCGGCGGACCACGTCTCTCTGGATGACCCACCGACGTGGCTGTCAAAGGAGGGATGGGAGGCGGTCGTCGCGACGGCTGAGAGGATGCGTCAAGCCCGCGAGAACGGCGCCCCGATCATGATGGCGTTCGGGGCTCACACCATCAAGAACGGCTTGGCTCCGGTGCTCATTCGACTGATGGAAGAAGGGTGGCTGGACCACCTTGCCACAAACGGCGCCGGCATCATCCATGACTGGGAGTTCGCCTACCAGGGGGAGAGCAGCGAAGATGTGCGCGGATACGTTGCCGAAGGACAGTTCGGTATCTGGGATGAGACAGGATTCAACCTGAATCTGGCCCAAGCCATTGGGGCCTTCGATGGTCTGGGGTACGGGGAGTCGGTTGGTCGATTGATTCAGGCCGACGAGCACGTGTTGCCCTATCGACGTGTTCTGGCAGATGCGCTTTCCCGGGCAGGTGACGGGGCGGAGCAGGCGGATCACGCTGCCGCTGCCGCGGACCTGCTGGCCGTCATGTCACGCTTCGATCTGGAATCCGGCAAAGAACCGGTGCCGCACTCTTGGAAAGCGTTCAGTGTGCAGGCCGCAGCGTACCGACTGGGGATTGCGTTCACCGGTCACCCCATGATCGGGCATGACATTATCTACACGCACCCCGCCAACCACTGCGCAGCGATCGGGCGGACCGCACAGCGTGATTTCCTGACCTTCGCAGACCGCGTTTCCCGGCTGGAAGGTGGAGTCTACCTCTCCGTGGGCTCCGCGGTTATGTCCCCAATGATCTTCGAAAAGTCACTCTCGATGGGGCAGAATCTTGCCATGCAGCGCGGGGAGCACATCGACAATCACTTCATCATGGTTGTTGATCTGGCGGAGTCGGAGTGGGATTGGTCGGAGGGGGAACCGCCTGTGGATGCCCCGGAGTACTACCTGCGCTACTGCAAGACCTTCAACAGAATGGGGGGGGAGATGCGGTACACGAGCGCGGACAATCGTGATTTCCTGCTTGCCCTGTGTCAGGAACTCGGGGTAACGGGGGATCCGGACCTGAACTGCTGAACGGTGGGACAGTCCGGAACTGCAGGGGGACCGCTCCTGTTAGTCGCGGCTCTGAAAGAGAGGGGGACCGCTCCCGTGAGTCGCGGCTCTGCCGGACAGGGGGACCGCTCCTGTTTAGTCGCGCATCCGCGTCAAGCCAAGCCTTAAGTTCCTGCGGCAGAGGAGCCGGGGCTCTGCCCCGCGATCCCAATCGGCAGGCTCAGAGCGTGCAGCCGTTGGGGACCGATGGCTACTGTCATTGACCAAAGCACACATCGGCCAAAGCGGACGAGTGAACCGTACGTAGTTCCGTCTTTAGACGGTTTGTCCGGGCCGCGTGAACGCGGAACTACATACACCGAATACCCCAGATCAATGGCATTAGACCGGCGGCTCCCCCGCCCCCACACACAATGGGGTCGCTCTCGTGACGGGCGACCATGTAGACGGAAGCTCATGCACCAGCGTCTCTCGTGACGCAAGATGCGTAAGTCGTGGTCTTGACGGCGAATCCGGAGTCAGTATGGCAGCTCGGCATGTTGGTAGTCGATGGCCGGCTCTTCGAGGAAGTCAGGTGCGAAGTACTCGGTGCGTTCGGCGTCGACGCGACGCGGCAGGTTGAGTCGGGCCTCTCCACCGGCGGGAACGGACGTTCTCTGGCCGTTGACGGTAATCGCTCGTGCTTCCGAGGTCGTATTCAGGACTCTCAGGCATTGGTCTGCGACCGCGTAACACGTCACTGAAGTCTCACCAGACTGCGTCTCCCAGCGTTCCACATCGACGAATGGTGTCTCCGGCAACAGTACCAGCCCGTCCCTGACGAAGGCAATCTGCAATTCTCCCGGGCGTACTCGGACGGTTCCGGCATCTACGCCGGAGATGTGCAGTTGCGTTTCCACCGCGACGTCGGGGTCGGTATTCAGGAGGTAAACGACCTGTAGTGCAGGGGCGGCGTCAACAGGGATGTGGTCTTCGTAGACGGCAAAGCGGATCCGATCCGCTCCGCTCAGCGCGATCCCTCCCTGTTCACCGGCGACGACTGTGCGGATGAGATCGCTGCAGAACTCCTGCATTGCCGTGTCTCCCGGCCAGTTCCACGCCAGAACCAGCATAGCCGTGCCTTGACCGACCCGATGCTCGACCAGAAACGGTTCCGCTCTGGCCGTCGCTGCATCGTCTCCAAAGCGCCGTGCGAATCCTGCAAGAACACGTGCCCCTGCCATCTCCACGTCTGCACCTGCGTAAGGCCCGAGGAAGACCGGATCCTGCTGTTCACGATAGACCGGGAACCGGTAGTTCTGCAGACCGGAATTCTCAATGAAGCGGATCCCGCGCACGTCTGTCGCCCCCCGACCTTCTATCCGGACTCCGAACAGTTCAGACAGGTCGCCTCCATGGATCAATTCGGCCGGTTCGGTCCGGCCTGAGTTGGTCCGCAGCTGAGGCAGGAACATGATGAGGTGTCCACCTTCCCGGACGTAGGCGAGAAGGCGCTGGTAGAGTTCTTCGTCCATCGTGTTCCAGCCGAGGCACAGGAGGCAGGCATAACGACTGAGATGCTCCATGTCGGCTTCCGCGGGGACGATATCCACCTGTCCAAGGGGGGGATTCCCGGAGAAATCGGTGTCGCCCTGGACACGGGCGTTCGACCAGGGCTCACGTCGATGCAGCTGATCGAACAGTCGCCAGCCGCGTTCGGCGGGGCCTTCCTGCCAGTGCTCGGCGTGGTATTGTCCCCAGGCGAATGGGTTCCAGAGGCCGGGCGTGCCATCGTGCTGACCGTGCAGCAGACCGAGCCGCACGAGAGGGCCGCCCTTCGGCCGACGATGGACGTGTGCCAACTGCACGTATTCGCGCAGAGACCGGCGCATTCGGGTCATCTCCGGGCTCTGGAAGTCGAGGTCGATGTTCTGGTCCGGATTGCTGTATGTGTAGTGTCCGGACTCCGGCAGAATGAAGTCGGCTCCGCAGATGTATGACCAGCCCAGCGCCGTGCGCCAGCGTTTCTGGAATACCTCGTCGACCCGGACTCCGCCGTACCATCCCATCGCGATATGCGTGCCCCATTCGAGCCCATGTGTTCGGGCGGCGCCTCGTATGGCTGCATGCATCAGTTCGGGGTCTCCGGGCATTACCTCCAGGCAGAGCCGACTGAGCCCGGAAGGCACCTGGTATTTGAACAGCAGGCTGGATTCAACATTCAGGAACGGCTCTCCCCCGAAGCACTCGCGCTCCTGTTCCACAAGCTGCCGACAGTACTCGACGTAGTGGGTCGCGGCCTTGGCATGGTTCTCGAAATCAGGCATGGGGGCGCATGAGAGATCACGTGCTGGTCGGAGATAGTCCTTCGGCCAATACAGCACGCCGCCGATCTCTCCGATCACATACCGGCCGAAGTAGAATGGCCCTGCTTCAGCGTAGAGGTGTTCGAGTTGCTCGCGATTGAAGAATGCGCCCGGGGCTACTGCTTCCCCCCACGCTTTGCAGGGCGTTGGCGTGCCGCGGAAGCAGAACTCGCTCCAGCAGAGGTAGAGCTGTTTCTGCCGACAGACGCGAGCCACAGCCAACGCGTCCTCAAACCTGCGCGGCAGCGCGGTCAGGACGAGATCTCCGAGCTTGAGCGCACAGTGTACATCGACCTGGTCGGGGCCTGGCGGAATACTCGACCCGATAAGGACGGATGGTGTTGGCATGGGCTCTTCCCTGTTGCAGCACATTACCTGGGCGTATGGTGGGGATTCGGCACGGGCATCTGCGCCCCTACCTTCTCAAGGTGATCGCGCAATTGTGTGTGCAGGCGCTTGGCGATCAACGGGTGGGACTCAGCCAGATTGCGTTGTTCGCCGATGTCTTCAGCCAGGTTGTACAGCTCAATGTGATCGTCCTCGTAATACGTGATCAGCTTGTAGTTGCCGGCGCGAATGATGCTGTGAGGGATGCCGCGGATCACGTTGTAATGCGGGTAGTGCCAATAGAGGGTGTCGCGCTTGAGGGGCGCATCAGCGTCCTTGAGGAGATTGACGAGTGACAGGCCGTCGACGTTGGCGCTGTGTTCGGGATTTCCCGGGACGCCCGTGATTTCGAGGAGTGTCGGGTAGAAATCCATGGTGATGATCGGCTCGTTGCAGACACTGCCGGGCTTGGTGACGCCTGGCCAGTGAACGATCGCCGGCACCCGGATGCCGCCTTCCCATTGCTGGCCTTTGCCGCCACGCAACGGGGCGTTCCCAGTGGCGTAACCGCGCTGCCGGAACAGGCCGCCATTGTCGGAGGTGAAGACGATCAGAGTGTGACCGGCGATGCCGGCTTTCTCGATCTGCGTACGCACCCGTCCGACCGCCTCGTCAACGGCTTCAACCATGGCGGCGTAGACCGCGTTCTTGTGGTGCTTGCCGGGGGGCAGTTGCTTGTACTTCGCGACCAGGTCGCTGCGCCCCTGGATCGGCGTGTGCACCGCATGAAAGGACAGGTACATGAAGAACGGCCGGCCCTTCGCTTTCTCGACCAGCGCGGCCGCTTCACCGGCCAGGCGATCAGTCAGGTAAAGGTCTTTCCGTTCCGTTTCGGTCAAATGGCTATGCCATCTTTCCGCCAGGCCCTTGTATGGGTAATGATAGCTCGGGGGGGAACCGCGCGCCGCGCCGGCGATGTTGACGTCGAAGCCACTATCTTCCGGGTACCAGCCAGGCTTACCCAGATGCCACTTCCCGATGTGGTACGTGGCATAGCCACCATCACGCAATGCCTCGGCGATGGTTGTGTGTCTGTGCTCAAGCCTTTGGGTCCAACCGGGAGGGGGCAGCAACTTGGCGTTCCGTGGTCCTTTCCAGCCGGGGATCCAGTCAGTCAGATGTGTGCGGGCGGGGTACATGCCGGTCATCAACGCACTGCGCGTCGGAGAGCACGCATTGCAGGCCGAGTAGTTCTGAGTGAACCTCATGCCATCGGCTGCGAGCCTGTCCAGATTCGGCGTTTGGTAGTAGTCACTTCCGTAGCAGCCCAGATCTGTCCAGCCCAGGTCGTCCGCCAGGATAAACACGACGTTCCAGGGCGTTTGCGTCGCCGTGGGGGGAGCTTGTCCTGTAGCGGTTAGGCCGAGGGTTGCCGCCCAACCGACGGCGATGAGGAGGGCTGCGCGTTTCATGGGTGCCTTTGGTCTGGACGGTCGTCACGCGCCGAGGATG
>Ga0209045_1002075_pt1 | contig 15522 bp, 10 predicted proteins | sample SaaInlLV_10m_DNA_4_FD_184664 | JGI IMG/M metagenome (GOLD analysis project Ga0209045, IMG submission 184664) | Marine microbial communities from expanding oxygen minimum zones in the Saanich Inlet - Saanich Inlet SI072_LV_200m_DNA (SPAdes) (version 2) | ecosystem: Environmental > Aquatic >...
TTTCTGAAGTGCATCCCAATCAACTAAATCTCTAAAATCATCTTCTGTTAGCGCTTCAACTTTTTGAATTTCATGAGAAGAACGGAATCCATCGAAAAAGTGAACAAACGGAATTCTTGATTTAATAGCTGCTAGATGAGCTACACCCGCTAAATCCATTATTTGTTGAACACTACCACTACTCAATAAGGCAAATCCTGTTTGACGTGTAGCATAAATATCTGAATGATCTCCAAAAATTGATAATGCATGAGCAGCAACACTTCTCGCTGAAACATGAAAAACTCCCGGTAATAATTCACCAGCAATTTTATACATATTTGGAATCATCAACAGCAATCCTTGTGAGGCTGTGTAAGTTGACGTTAGTGCGCCAGCTTGTAAAGCACCATGCACAGCACCAGATGCCCCGCCTTCAGATTGCATTTCTGAAACTTCAACAGTTTCTCCAAATAAGTTCTTTCTTCCAGAAGAGGCCCATTCGTCAACGTATTCAGCCATATTTGAGGAAGGAGTGATAGGATATATTGCGGCAACTTCGCTAAACATATAAGCAATATGTGCTGCGGCCATGTTTCCTTCACAAGTGATAAAATTTCTCTTATTAGCCATAAAGCAATTATTTTTATTTTATATCAATGAAATACAACTATAAACCATAATTAAAAACGACCGCAAGTTAGAGAAAGATTTAAAGAATAAATACCCTCCTCACTTTATTTAAAGAACTTATAATTGGTTTAATTCTAAACAATTATGTTCGAATAATGAACTTAGATACGCACTTCCTTTGTGCAATAATTAACAGTGAAAAAACTGAATTAAATGTGCACCCGAAACAAATTAAATTCTATTACTTTGCCTCGATATTATATCTCTTATATGAATAAGGGATGCATTTTTTAACCAAAAAAGAATTTATGTCAGATAAGTCGAGAGTCGTAGAACTTGATGAAGTAGTTATAAAGTTCGCAGGTGATTCAGGAGACGGCATGCAATTAACGGGGAATCAGTTCTCAGACACATCAGCTTTTACAGGAAATGATATTGCAACATTTCCTGATTATCCTTCAGAAATAAGGGCACCACAAGGAACGGTTTCCGGAGTTTCTGGCTTCACTGTCCACATTGGGCATAAAGAAGTTTTCACTTCAGGAGATTTAGCCGATGTTTTGGTTGTAATGAACCCGGCAGCATTAAAAACAAATTTGAAATGGGCAAAGCGAGGAGCAACAATTATCCTAGACTCTGATAGTTTTGAGCCTAAAAACATGGTGAAAGCAGGCTGGGACGATGATTTATTCACTAGCAACATATTAGTTGGTTATAATGTTGTTAAAGCGCCAATCACCACATTAACGCAACAAACACTCTCAGGGATGAATCTGGATAACAAAACTGTTATTCGATCAAAAAACATGTTTGCCTTGGGTATGCTTTATTGGCTTTTCAATAAAGAACTTACACCATCTGAAAAATTCTTTGAGGAGAAATTCAAGAAAAAACCAATTCTTATTGAGGCGAATAAGAAGGTTTTAAAAGCAGGATACTATTATGCTTATAATGTGCAGGAACTGGATGTTACTTATAAAATTCTTCCTGTACGAAAGCATAATCCTGGAAAATATAGAAATATAACAGGAAATGTAGCAACAGCCTGGGGATTTTTAGCTGCTTCAGAAAAATCAAAATTACCCTTATTTTTAGGATCTTATCCAATAACACCTGCTTCTGAAATTTTGCATGAGTTATCAAATCATCATCATTTTGGCGTTAAAACATTTCAGGCTGAAGATGAGATTGCAGGGATATGCTCCTCAATAGGTGCCAGTTTTGCAGGAAATTTAGCAATTACAACTACATCGGGCCCTGGCTTAGCACTTAAAGGTGAAGCCATTGGTTTAGCTGTTATTACGGAACTACCTCTGGTTATTGTGAACGTTCAACGCGGAGGACCTTCAACCGGACTTCCAACTAAAACTGAACAATCTGACTTGATGCAAGCTCTCTACGGACGAAACGGAGAAAGTCCTTGTATGGTGATGGCAGCCTCATCATCATCTGATTGCTTTTTCTTTGCCTATTATGCAGCAAAATATTCTTTGGAACACATGACTCCAGTTATTTTACTGACCGATGGTTATTTGGCAAATGGATCTGAATTACTTAAACTTCCAAAAATGGATGAACTCCCTGAGATTACTCCACGTATGGCCAAGGCAAATGATCCAGACTACAAGCCTTATAAAAGAGATCCTGACACTTTAGCCAGAGATTGGGCTATTCCGGGTACTGAAGGCTTACGACATCGAATTGGTGGATTAGAAAAGGGTGATGTTGACGGAGAAGTTTCACATGATCCGGTAAATCACCAGGTTATGACTGACCTAAGAGAAGAAAAAGTTCAGCGTATCAGTAATCACATTCCTCTTCAACGAATTTATGGAGAAGAAACTGGCGATTTATTGATCGTTGGCTGGGGAGGCACTTTTGGTTCATTACTTACATCTGTAAATGAAATGAAAGAAGAAGGAAAAAAAGTCAGTCTTGCTCATTTTAACTATATCAAACCACTTCCTAAAAATACCGAGTCAGTTTTTAAAGGCTTCAAAAAAATAATTGTTTGTGAAATAAACAGCGGCCAGTTTGCTGACTATTTAAGAATGAAAGTTCCAGGATTTCAATACCATCAATTTAATAAAGTCCAGGGATTACCATTCATGGTTTCTGAACTGAAAGATCGTTTTAATCAATTACTTGAAGATAAATAATCAAGACCATGGGAGAAATAACAAATTATATTATACCAGAACTCACAAAAAAAGATTTTGTACCTGGAAATGAGGTAAAATGGTGCCCTGGTTGTGGAGATTATACTGTATTAAGCTCTGTACATCAGATCCTACCTCTAATTGGAAAAAAGAAAGAGGACATTGCATTTATTTCAGGAATTGGATGCTCATCCAGATTCCCATATTATGTAGATACCTACGGCTTTCATACCATTCACGGACGAGCAGCTGCTATTGCTAGTGGAGTCAAATTAGCAAATCCAAATTTGAGTGTATGGCAAATAACAGGTGATGGCGATTGTATGGCTATTGGAGGCAATCACTTTATTCATTTGATCAGAAGGAATATCGATATCAATGTTGTTTTATTAAATAATAAAATATACGGTTTAACAAAAGGTCAGGCTTCGCCTACTACACCAATCGGGAGTAAAACAAAAACCTCTCCTGATGGCACCATCGAACCACCATTCCGTCCTGGATTACTAACTGTAGGAGCACAAGGAACTTTCTTTGCACGATTAATTGACACTAACCCAAAAATGATTCGTGAAGCATTAATTGAAGCGGCCAATCATAAAGGAACTTCAGTTGTTGAGATATTACAAAACTGTGTGATATTCAACAATCAGGTGCATTCAATTGTTACAGCAAAAGAAACCCGAGATGACCATCAAATTTTTCTTAAACATGGTGAACCTATGTTGTTTGGTGAAAACAATTCGAAAGGAATTATTCTCAACAAAGAAAAGCTAGAGCTTGAACAAGTTGTTATTGGCGAAAATGGAATTACTGAAAAAGATATTTTGGTTCATGATGCTCAGGAATCTAATTACACCAAACAGCTTATGCTTATTCAAATGCACCCACCTGAAATGCCACTGGCTTTAGGCGTAATAAGATCTGTTGAGCAAGATACTTATAACGATTTGTTGGATGCCCAAATCGAGCATGCGATGAAAACACCAAAGTATAAAAACATGGACGACTTGCTTTTTAGTGGTGATGTTTTTGATTTGGATTAATCCATAATTAAAGTTTTAGAAAGGTCTTTCATTGAAAGGCCTTTTTTTTTATCCTTACTTTATCAGAGATGTTCTATTTTTGATTTCAGCTAAACTAAACATAAAATATGAAAACACGTAAATCACTACTGGCAATTTGCCTGACCATATTAGGAATTGCTTCATTTGCGCAACAAAAAGGGGCCATAACGGAAACTTTGATTAACGATTTTCAAAAATCAGTTCAAAATACAAATATTGAAGCACTCCAAAATGCAGTAAGCAACAATGCTATTAATAAACTTGCCATTAATCAAAGTAGCAAATCTAGTCTTGACTTTAACTTTAAGTATAAAGTAATTACGAATGGAATTAGTGATCAAAAGTCGTCTGGAAGATGTTGGTTATACACTGGTTTGAATACGTTAAAGCCCGTTATACTTGGGAATTCTAATTTAAGCTCCTTTGATTTTTCTCATACGTTTAATTTCTTTTGGGATCAGTTAGAAAAGTCAAACTTATTTCTAGAAGGAATTATTGCTACAAGAGACAAAGCTTTAAATGACAGAACTGTTGACTGGCTGTTCAAAAATCCAATAGGCGATGGTGGACAGTGGACAACGTTTGCTGATATTGTGCAAAAATATGGAGTTGTTCCACAATCGGCCATGCCTGAAACGCATAGCAGTGAAAACACAAGGCATATGTCTTCATTTATCAAACTAAAATTAAAAGAAGATGCATTGGATTTAAGAGATATGCATGCAGCAGGAAAAAATGAAGATGATATCAGAACAGCTAAGAATAATATGCTGAAAGACATATATAAAATTTTAGTAATTAATCTGGGTGAGCCTCCAACAGAATTTGACTGGAGATATAAAAATAATGAAGGCATATTAAGTGATTTCAAAACATATACGCCCAAATCATTTTATGCTGAGTTCTTTGGAGTTGATTTGGCCAACTATGTAATGTTTATGAACGATCCTACCAGAGCATATCATAAAGTATATGAGATTGAGTACGATAGAAATATGATTGAAGGCTACAACTGGAAATACATTAATTTACCTGCAGCCGATTTGAAAAAAATGGCACTTACATCATTAAAGAACAATGAAGGGATGTATTTTTCTTGCGATGTCGGCAAATTCCTTGATAGCAAAAACGGTACATTGGATGTAGATAATTACAATTACAACGCTTTGTTCGATGTTGAATTTGGCATGGATAAAAAAGAACGTATCCAAACTTATTCAAGTGGATCTTCGCATGGCATGGCTCTTATAGGGGTTGATGTAGATGAAAAAGAGAATACTACCAAATGGTTACTTGAAAACAGCTGGGGAGCTGCCAGTGGCTACAAAGGTCATTTAGTAATGACTGATGAATGGTTCAATGAATATATGTTCAGACTCGTTGTAAACAAGGAATATATTCCAGCTAAAATTCTTAAGATTTTAAAAGAGGAGGCTACATTGTTACCTCCTTGGGATCCAATGTTTGCTCCAGAGGAGTAAAAGAAATAATTTTCACCTTTTCAACCGAAGTGTTTCTGCACACAGGTGTGTGAGGAATATTTTACTCATGTTCGTTTCATAGCATTGTCTTTTAAATCCTTTTTTAGCAAAGAGCCTGTTAGCGAAAAGTAAAGACTATTCGCTATAAAACACTTACTCATTGCTGTCAGATGTCTCTCTTTGTTACACGACAAACTAGGTGAATCCTACTCCACTCCGTTTCTGTTCATTCCGACTGTATAGGAGGAATCTGTTAGCGATGAACCCGAACAATCTCCAACGAAAACGAAAACTATCAAGAACTTTTATTATTGCTAATTCAAAAAAAATGGCCATCCCAATTTCTTGAGACAGCCATCATAAAACTATGTTTTTCTCTTACAAAGCAAACATCAAATAGTACGTAGCAGCACCTGCTAAGTAACCTACTATTGCAAGCAATGAAATTTTCTTCATATACCAGATGAAGTCAATTTTTTCCATTCCCATGGCGGCAACACCCGCTGCAGAACCAATAATAAGAATAGATCCTCCTGTTCCAGCACAATACGCTAAGAACTGCCAGAATTGACCATCAACCATGAAATATTTGGCTGCATGCAAATCCTGAGGTAAAATATTTAAGATATGATGATACTGTGGAATGCTTAATTGCTGCACCATGGAAACCATTTCTTGAGTGAAACCTGGTAACATGTCAGCATTTACATTTGCTAATATTACATCTGGACTAAGAGTATGTAAGGTTGCAAGATGTGCGGTACTTAAATGAGCTACAATATCAGGATTGATATCATACATACCCATTGCTCCAGCTACTAATGGAACATTGTCAACTATGGATGATAAAAACCCAATCGCAATGTTGATTACATAAATATTTTCATGAGTAACGGTATCCAACCAACCTGCCAATAATGTAAGGTGTCCGGCAGATTGCAAGGAAGCAACAGCTAATAAAATACCTAAAAAGAACAACACAGTAGGAACATCCACACGGGTTAAAATACCTACTACAGTAAGTTTTGTTGATGTTTCTTTGTGCCTTCTTTTGTGTAATATTTCTGTTATTAGCCATAGGAAGCCTAAGCCTAATAACATACCCATATAAGGAGGTAAATGAGTAACTGTTTTAAAAACAGGTACAAAAAGTAATGAGCCTACACCAAGGGCTAAAATTAATCCACTTGTTCTTTTTGAAACATGACCTTCTTCTTCTTCATGTCCTGCTGATAAATCAGGTCTTTGAACTTCTCCTTTCATTGTGAAGGATAAAATAGCAAGTGGTGCAAGCATAGTCACTAAACTTGGAAGGAAAACATCAACAATAATTGGAAGTGTAGTCACATTCCCTTTCACCCATAACATAATGGTTGTAACATCACCAATTGGTGACCAAGCGCCTCCCGCATTTGCAGCAAGAATTACCATACTGGCAAAGAACCACCTATCGCTTTTCGCATCAATGAGTTTTCTCAATAATGCAACCATAACGATAGTTGTTGTTAGGTTATCTAAAGCAGCTGACATAAAAAATGTCAAAACGCTAATAATCCAAAGAAGTTTAACTTTTTTGACCGTTTTAATTTTATCAGTAATGATTTTAAATCCTTCGTGTTGATCAATAATTTCAACGATGGTCATAGCACCGAGTAAGAAAAACAAAATCTCAGCTATTTCACCCAAATGGTGTAACAACTCATGTTTTCCAATAAATAATTGCATAGCATGCTTTGTTCCTTCTTCTCCATGAACTCCGTGAGATGCCATAAATGCGTGCCAACTTTCATGTGCTGCTCCATAGAAACCTTCGAATGCATGAATAACTTCTTCTCCTCCAACAATAAATGCAACCCATGTTAACACACCAATTAATAGTGCTGAAGCTGCTTTGTCAATTTTTAAAGGATGCTCTAAGGCAATGGCTGTGTAGCCAAGAATGAAAATAATAATCATTAAGTAAAACCACAACATAATACTTCTTTTTAGTTTTTTAGATAAAGCGCAAAAGTAGAAAAGTATTTAAATATTGTGTTATGATTAAAAATGTTATTTGGCAATAGTGATATATATCATTCAAATATTAACATCAGGACGGTAATCCAATCACAAATACAACTAATTTTTTGTTTAAATCAGTCTTCATTTTTTTCCATATTGCAATCTGTTGAGTTGAAATGTATTGCTTTTCTGAATTCAAATCAGCACAAACAGTTAAATACAAATTAGGATTTACATGTTTTAAAATATCTTCAAACAATTTTTGAGATCGATAAGGGGTTTCAATAAAAACATGTGTGTAATTTTCAGTCAGTATATTTCTTTCTAGTTTTTTCAGACTTTTTACTAACTCATTATTATGAACAGGCAAATAGGCATGAAAGGTGAATTTCTCGGCATTGAGACCTGAACTTGCCACTGCAAATAGAATAGAGGAAGGTCCAGTAAGTGGAACCACTTGCACTTCATTTTGATGAGCTTTGAAAACAATTTCTTCTCCAGGATCAGCTACAGCAGGGTATCCAGCATCTGTAATAAGTCCCACCGAATGACCATCTAACAAAACTGTAATCATTTCAGAGATTTCAGTATCTGTAGTTCTTTTGTTCAATTCAAAAAAATTGATTCCTTGAAAAGGGGTTGAAACTCCAGCCGATTTTAGCAGCGCACGGGCAGGCTTTAAATTTTCGACTATAAAATATTTCAGCTTATGCAAAATACTACTATTATAAACAGGCATAAACTGATTTACTTCTTCATCAGACAATCGGTTTGGAATTAAATACAATACTCCTTTCATGATTTTAGGTACTTTGTCTCTCTCAAAGTTACATAAGGACTTTAATGATTCAGTTATTTTCTGATATTAAAAATTCTTATTAAATTTCATCAGATTAAAAAGAGCGATTAAAAAAACAATTCACAACTTTACATGCTCACTCAAAACACAAAATAAATAATAAAATAAAGGAATATGGAACCATTATTTTTCATCATCATCGCCTTGGTTATTGGAACCGCAACTCGTCATTTCTTAAAAAAAACGCCTTTACCTTATACTGTACTGTTGATGATATTTGGAATTGGCTTGGGTTTGCTGGTCAGATTTGATGTTTTTGAAAATTTACATGGTCATTTCTGGCACACTCTTAATAATGCATTGCATTGGGCAGGAACGATTGATCCACACGTAATTTTATTTATTTTTCTGCCCATATTGATTTTCGAAGCAGCTTTTGCTATGGATGTACATACTTTTAAGAAAACAGTTGGTAATGCTGCAATTTTAGCAATCCCTGGGATTTTATTGGCACTTTTTCTAACAGGTGGTATGGTCAAAGGCCTCAGTGCTATCGACATAGGATTCAAGGATTGGGGATGGAAACTGGCCTTTCTGTTTGGTGTAGTTGTAAGTGCAACCGACCCTGTTGCAGTAGTTGCCCTATTAAAAGAATTGGGTGCTAGCAAAAAACTGGGAACTCTTATTGAAGGAGAATCTCTTTTGAATGATGGAACAGCCATTGTTTTGTTTTTCGTTTTCATGGCCATTTTACCATTTGAACTGCATGTTCATGGTGGTGGAAATAGTGTTTTATACGAATTTTTCAGAGTTGCTCTGGGTGGTATAATCATGGGATTACTGATTGGAGGAATCACTCTTATTTGGGTTCGCAGGGTATTTAATGATGCCATGATCGAAATAACCTTGATTGTAGTTGCCGCTTATCTAACCTTTTATGTAGCTGAGCATTTCTTCCATGTTTCTGGTGTATTAGGTTTGGTTGCTTTAGGTTTAGCCATGGCAAGTGCTGGTCGAACGCGTATCAGCGCAGAAGTACAACACTTTCTGCATGAATTTTGGGAATTAGCCGCCTTTATTGCCAATACATTAATATTTGTAATCGTTGGTGTTGTCATAGCCGAACGTACCCGATTTAGCTTCAATGACTTTTTAGCTTTGATTATATTATATGTAGGTATCCATATTATTCGAGCTATAGTAATAGCTGTATTTTACCCACTAATGCAAAAAGTTGGCTACGGTCTCCCTAAAAAAGACGCCATTGTTGCTTGGTATGGAGGATTACGTGGTGCTGTTGGTTTGGCCTTGGCTCTTATTTTTGTTGGTGAAATTGCAAAAGTTGATAATCTGAGTCCTGAATTGCAATTAGTTGCCGACCAATTTTTGTTTTACTTAGCAGGAATTGTTGCCTTAACATTATTAATTAATGCCACTACCATTAAATTCGTTGTTAGAGCATTGGGTTTGACAGATATTCCTCCTGTAAAAGTGATGATGTTTTCCAATGTTTTTCGGTCTGTCGATAAGAGTTTGGATAATGAAATTGAGCTTCTTAGAAAAGATCGATTCATGAATGGAGCTGATTGGAATCAGGTTAGAGAATATCTTCCTAAACACAACATTCCAACATTATCAGCAGACGATATTGCCAAAATGGATCCATTTTCAGAAGCACGAAGAAGAATATTAGAAAAAGAAAAAAGCAGCTACTGGAATCAGTTTAAAGAAGGATTATTAGCCCCACTTGCTTATACAAAACTCACAGATAACATTAAAGAAGTAATTGACAAGGAAGGAACAATTCCTTTAAATGAACGAGATTATCTGGCAAACTTGTGGAGAGCACCTAAATTATTAAGCAAATTACAATCTGCACCAATTATTGGCGCTATTGCCCGAAAATCATTGCTTGATCGACTGGCAGTAAATTATGATACTGCCAGAGGATTTGTAATTTCACAAGAAGAAATTGCAAAATTAGCTTCCATTATGGACTTCGATTTTAATCAGGATGATGTAACTGATGATGAAGAAGAGCGAATTGCCACCACGATTAAAGATGAAATTAACTCTAACAGGATAAAAGGTTTAACATATCTAAAAGAAACACACCAAGCCTATCCTGAAATAACGAAGGCTATCGAAACCCGACAAGCTGCCCGATCAGTTTTGAATTATGAAAAAAGTTCCATCAAAAAATTACAGAAAGAAGGCAAGCTTGAAGATTCTGAAGCAGCCGGACTAATCGTTGATATGGAGCTAAGAATGAAAAAACTGATGGAGGCTCCACTTATCATTAAAATGCCCGAACCCATTGAAATACTTGAACAATTACCTTGGCTCAAGCAGGTCGATGACTCTATTATTCAGAAAGTAAAAGCCATCGCCATAGAAAAAAATCATCCACTTGGTTATTCATTAATATCTCAAGGTGATAGTGGTGAAAGTGGAATGGTAATTATTGCTCGAGGAGCCGTTAAGGTAGTGGTTGGAGAAACAACTGTTGATTTACAAGGTTCAGGAGGTGTTATTGGAGAAATGTCGGTATTGGCAGGAGTTCCACGAACTGCTACCGTTATTGCGGATACTCCGGTTACAGCTCTTTGGCTTTCCACTAAAGAAATGCAGGTAATTCTGAAAGAATCTAACGAATTAGAAATGTCGCTATGGCATACCGCAGGTTTACGATTTGCAGAAAATTTATTGGGAAATATTGAACCTTATAGAACATGGCCTCAGATTAAATTAAGAAGATGGCTGAGTAACGGAGAAATTGTGAAAACGAAGGACGGTCAGATAATTAAATTGCAGGATCAGGTTGCTGTACTTATATCGGGTGCTGCTTCAGATAAAGTCAATAACCATATTTATCAGGCTCCTGAAATCATCAATTCGCCTGAGGTATTATTTGGAAAAAATGCTGTTGTGTTTATTTCAGCAAAATAACGTTTGATTTCTCAATCAATATTCAGAAGTCGGTACTATTTTCATTAGCACTTCGTCAATTCTACTTTCAGTAGCTGCTAATATTTTAAATGAAAATCGATCAATTTTTACTGTGTGGTTTTTATGTGGGATGCTTTGGTGAATTTCTAATATTAATCCACTAATCGTTTCAAATTCTCCCTCAGGAAGGTCAAATCCATATTTGTCATTCAAATAGTCAATCTCAAGTCGTGTACTAAAGATATACTCAGAATCACTCAATTTCTCTTCTTTCAAAGCATCACTATCAAATTCATCTTCAATCTCGCCAAATATTTCTTCCAACACATCCTCAATAGAAACAATTCCTGCGGTGCCACCATACTCATCAACAACCAGCCCGATGCTTTTATTGGAAGAAGTAAATTCTTTTAAAAGTTCATTGGCAGGCATTGATTCAGCAATAATAAAAACAGGCCGAATTAGTTTTTTTATTGTCTCGGGTCTATCTAAAAAATCAACTAAATGAACATAACCTATTATTTGATCTATTGTTTCTTTAAACACCAGTATTTTAGAATGCCCTGTCTCAATGAATTTGGCCTTTAATATGTCCAAACTATCCTCAATATCTATGGCAACAATTTCAGGTCGAGGAACCATGCATTCTCTCACTTTAATTTTCGGCAGCTCAATAGCATTTTTCAGAATCTGTGTATCTAAATCTACTTCAGCCTCATATTCTGGATTATCATCCTCCTTATTAACGATGTAGAATAAATCGTGATAATCGAATGCTGGCCGCCTTTCATTTACTTTTATACCAGCTAATTGAAGCAGTAAAGACGAAACAGAAGACACTAAAATATTAATGGGGAACAACACATAATAAACAACTTGAAAAGGAATAATAATAATCTTCAATACTCTGTTAGGGTTGATAATAAATAAAGCTTTGGGTATAAATTCAGCAAAAATTAAAACAATTAAACCAGAAATAACAGTGAGTACCAAAAATGAAAAGAATGAACTATGTATCCCAAAAACACCTCCTGGATACATTAAATTTAACAATCTGGTGAAAACCAAGCCATAAATTACCAAAGCAATATTGTTTCCAACCAAGGTATTGGTAATAAATCGAGTTGGATGTGAAATAAAGTTTGAAAGTATACGAGCAGAAGTATATCCTTTGTTTTTGTCGAGTTCAATTTTGAGTCGATTTGCCTGATAATAGGCGATTTCAATTCCGCTAAAAAAAGCTGAAAATAAAAGGCTTCCAAAAATGATAACTAAATAAAGGTTCATAATGTTGATTTAAAATCAAATCGACCATGTTTTACTAAAGGATAAAATTAGTTATTTCTTATCGTAATTCGTTTTTCCTTTTTATGAAAATAGAATAACTTTAGCCAGCTAATAATCTTTGATTATCTTATTATTAAGCAATATGAAGATCTTAAATCAAAAACAAATCCGTGAGACAGATGCTTTCACCATTAAAAATGAACCGATTGCTTCTATCGATTTAATGGAAAGAGCAGCTTCTCAGTTTGTAAAAAGGCTATTGAAAAAAGTACTCATTCAGGGAGAAATACATATTTTTTGTGGCAAAGGAAACAATGGTGGCGATGGACTTGTTGCAGCACGCCTACTAATGAATCAGAATTATGTAGTGACCTCCTATATTATTGAGTACTCCAATCAGGCATCTGAAGATTTTGTTTGCAATTATGATAGATTAAAAAATACGAAAACAGCCAGAATTATTCATTTGGATGAGAACTCAAAATTCCCACGAATTGAAAATAATGATGTTGTGATTGACGCCATGTGGGGAACAGGACTTTGTAGACCTATTGAAGGATTTTCCAAATCCATTATTGAAAAAATAAATCGATCAGATGCTAAAATTATTGCCCTCGACATTCCATCAGGCTTGTTTTGTGATGGGATTAATTCGGATTCATCAATCGTTCAATCCGATTATACAATCAGTCTGCAAACACCTAAACTTTGCTTTTTTCTTGCTGATAATCATCAATATGTGAAGAACTGGGAAGTTGTTGATATTGGGCTAAGCAAAGAATTTATTGACAATCTTGACGTAAGCTACTATTTAACTGAAAAAAAAGAAATTAAAAAGGCAATACAAAGCAGAAACCCCTTTGACCATAAAGGTAATTTTGGACATGCTTTATTAATAAGTGGTTCAACAGGAAAGATGGGCGCTGCAATATTGGCAGCAGCTGCTTGCTTGCGTTCAGGAGCTGGTTTATTGACGGTTCAAGTTCCAAAATCAGCAAACAGCCTCATTCAAATAGCGGTTCCTGAAAGCATGAGCATAGCCGACTCCAATGAGAATTGCTTTTCCGAAATACCTGATTTAACAAGCTTTTCTGCTATTGGCATTGGACCAGGAATTGGGACAGATACAGTTACCCAGCATGCCTTTAGTAAACTGATTCAACAAGTGCAAAAACCATTGGTTATTGATGCGGATGGAATCAATATGCTGGCATTAAATCCAGCTTTGCTAAAGGAGCTGCCTGACAATACAATTATCACCCCTCATATTGGTGAATTTGATCGATTAGCCGGAAGGAGCGAAAATCAGTTTGAGCGTTTATCCAAGGCAAAAGAAATTGCAATCGATAATCAAATCACAGTAGTACTTAAAGGGAAATATACGGCCATTGTACGAACTGATGGGAAGGTGTTTTTCAACCCAAGCGGAAATCCGGGTATGGCCACTGCGGGTAGTGGAGATGTGCTTACCGGAATGATTTTAGGGTTTTTGTCACAAAATTATGCTACTTTTGAAGCAGCAAAAATTGCCGTATATTTGCACGGAATGGCAGGAGACTATGCTGCCAATAAATTCACTGAAATTTCAATGAAAGCAAGCGATATCATTGACCATATCCCAAAAGCGATTAAAAAACTATTGAATTAGTATGCACAAAAAAGACATCCGAATAGCGTCTGTTTTCTCCCTGGTTTATGCAATTATCAGCATAATCTATAGTATCGGTCTGATCTATGATAAGTTGTCATCCAATACGGCTACACTTTATTTGATTTTGGTTACCATACTTGTATCCATTATTTTACTCTATTTCAAACGATTTCTTAAGTATTTTTACAACTACAGAGACAAGAGTAATTTTATGGTTTGGATTATTATTCTCGAAGTCGTTCATGCACTCTATATCATTGTTTTTTCAAATGGATTACAAAAATCAAACGATTTTTACTTCATTTATTCATCGATGGCCATTTTACTCTCTACCATTTTGCTTCTGTTTTATGCCATTTTTGCTTCTAAATTATTGACTCTTTCGCGCAAACGCACCCCACTCATTTTACCTTTTGCATTATCATTTTATCTGATTCCCATCATTACGATAGTCTCATTCAGTTATTCTATTTTTTTAGGGGATAGTGTTATTCATGCTATCGATTATAACAACAGCGCTCTGATACTTACTTTTCTGAAACTTTTTCCTTTTATGTTGCTTCCTATTTTATATGTTCAAGCATATCGGCAAAAGAAAAGCAGTCATTCCAATAAAAGAAGGAAATATTAGTCTACTGAAAGCGAATAATAATCCGCTTCATATCTTTGCCATAAAAAAAAAGTGCCTAGAAAACCAAAAATACTCATTACCAACGATGATGGGATAGACGCCCCCGGACTTGCTGTATTAGTCGAAAGCATGAAACAGTTTGGGCAAATAGCTGTTATTGCACCACAAAAACCTATGTCTGGTGTTGGACATGCCATTACCATGCGAGAGACAATAGGCGTTGAAAAAACCAATCATTTTAAAAATATTCCATCTTTTTCGATTGCCGGCACACCAGCTGATTGTGTAAAATATGCATTTGCAAAATATTACAATAATCCACCAGACTTAGTTGTTTCAGGCATCAATCATGGCTCAAATGCTTCGGTCAACATGATCTATTCAGGAACCGTGGCTGCTGCGGTTGAAGGAGCACTGTATGGCGTTTCTTCCATTGCTTTTTCATCGGTTAACTACAATGAAGATGCAGACCTTTCGGAGGCAGTGAAAATTATTAAAGATCTGATTCCAAAAGTAATTTTAAACCCATTGCCACGTTTTACTTTATGGAATGTGAATATTCCTGAAGTTTTGAGATCAGAACAAAATCCATATCGTTTTTGCAGGCAATCAATGGCTCATTGGAAAGAAGAGTTTATTGAAGACAGAAATGTGAATGGAAAACAGTCTTTCTGGCTTCGTGGCACATTTATGTGTAACGACAGGGATGAATCAACTGACATTTGGGCCTTAGAAAACGGCTATGCGTCAATTGTTCCAGTTTCCCTTGATTTAACAAATCATGAATTCCTCGAAAAATTAAAAAACACTTATTCAAATGAAAAAAAATGACAACTTATGGATTGGCGTAGTAATCGGTCTGATTATGTCCGTAATTGCCGTAAT
>Ga0209045_1002084_pt1 | contig 15480 bp, 15 predicted proteins | sample SaaInlLV_10m_DNA_4_FD_184664 | JGI IMG/M metagenome (GOLD analysis project Ga0209045, IMG submission 184664) | Marine microbial communities from expanding oxygen minimum zones in the Saanich Inlet - Saanich Inlet SI072_LV_200m_DNA (SPAdes) (version 2) | ecosystem: Environmental > Aquatic >...
TGCAGAACCAACTAATCCTCTATGTCCTGCAATATATATTTTAGAATTTAAATTCATCTAAAACTTCTTATTCAAAGTAAGATAATGTTTTATATCCACCATCTTGAAGATAAACATCTTTTGTCATAAGTTTAAGATCTGATTGCATCATATCATCTACTAACTCTTTTAGTTGATATTCTCTATTCCATCCAAGTTTTGTTTCAGCTTTTGTTGGATCACCTAAAAGTAAATCAACTTCTGTTGGTCTAAAGTATTTAGGATCAACTGCTACTACATTTGTCCCTATTTCTACTTGATAGTCAGGGTTTGAACAAGATACAACATATGCTTTTTCATCTACACCTGTTCCTTTAAATTCTAGTTCAATACCTGCATATTTAAATGACATAGTTACAAAGTCTCTTACAGTTGTAGTTTGTCCAGTTGCAATTACCCAATCTTCTGGTTCTTCAGCTTGCAAGATCATCCACATCATTCGTACATAATCTTTTGCATGTCCCCAGTCTCTTTTTGCATCAAGGTTACCTAAGTAAAGTTTATCTTGTAAACCTAAAGCAATTTTAGAAGCTGCTCTTGTGATTTTTCTTGTTACAAATGTTTCTCCACGAACTGGAGACTCATGATTAAATAAAATACCATTACAAGCATACATACCATAAGCTTCTCTATAATTTACTGTTATCCAATATGCATACATCTTAGCTACTGCATAAGGACTTCTTGGATAAAAAGGAGTAGTTTCACTTTGTGGTGTTTCTTGTACTTTTCCATATAGTTCTGAAGTAGAAGCTTGATAGATTCTTGTTTTTTTTGTAAGACCTAATAGTTTAACAGCTTCAAGAATTCTTAGTGTTCCTGTACCATCTGCATTTGCTACATATTCAGGTGTTTCAAAAGAAACTGCAACATGAGACATAGCAGCTAAGTTATAGATTTCATCTGGTTGAACTTCTTGGATTATTCTTGTTAAATTCATAGAATCTGTCATATCACCAAAGTGTAAGATTAAATTTCTATTTTCTACATGTGGATCTTGATATAAGTGATCTATTCTATCTGTATTAAATAAAGAAGATCTTCGTTTTACTCCATGTACTATATATCCTTTTTTTAATAAGAATTCTGCAAGGTATGATCCGTCTTGTCCTGTTATTCCTGTTATTAGTGCTACTTTACTACTCTTCATTTATTGACTCCCTGCATTAAACTGTTGGTTCTTAATTTTTCTGTCATTTTATTATTCCTTTTTTAATTTTAATTTATTTCTTTATTCCAAATTTATATAAAAACATATCTATTAAAAAGAGAGGTGTACTTATAAAATTTCTTTTCCACATTCTCTTTGGTTCTTTAACTAATCTACCGAACCATTCTAAATGTAATTTTATCCAAAATTCACTTGGTCTATAAACTGTACCTGCATAAAAGTCAAAAACTGCTCCTATACAAGAAGCTATAGTAAAGTTTAATTTATCTTTATGTTCATGTAACCATTTTTCTTGTTTTGGTGCAGTCATACCTATAAAAAGTACATCTGGTTTAAACTCATTTATCTTATTAATTATTTGACTATTTTCTTCATCATTAAAACTATCTTTAAAAGGTGGAGAATAACTTTCGACTGTGATATTGGGATATTCTGCTTTTATTTTTTCATGAATTTTATCAAGTGTATTTTGTTCAGCACCCATATAAAAAACTTTGCCACTCGTTAATTTCATCTCTTCTAATAAAAATTTATGTAAATCAGCTCCAGCTATTTTTTTTATAGTCTTTTTATTGATTTGTTTAGCAGCCATAACTATACCACTACCATCAGGTATAAGTAAATTACTTTCTTTCAGCGCAGTTGTAAATAGCTCATCACTTTTTGCTGTAACATAACTATGTGGATTAATTGTATTTATGACTTGTCTTTTTGACAAGTTCAATGTATCAAGTTCACTAGTAAATACTTCATAATTTATAATATTCATTTTAATACCTTTATTAAGTTATCTTCAAATTGTTCTAAACTAAACATATCTAAGTATCTTTTCCTACAGTATTTTGCAGTCTCAACCGTTAAATAGTTTTCTTTTATATCTTCAAAGCCTTTTGATAAGTTATCTAAGTCATTTATCACTACGCCACTTTTAGCATGTATAATAAATGGAATAGAACCTTCATCAGTTGATAAACATGGTAAACCATAAGAAAAAGCTTCTAATACTGAAAGAGGAAATGCTTCATTTTTATATCTTGTAGGAAAAGTAAAAATATGTGAACTTTCAAATAACTCTTTTTTTTGATTTCCATTTACAAACCCATGAAAAGTTACACTTTTTTCTAAGTTATTTGTTTTGATATATTCAAAAAAATCTTTTTCATCTTTATCATTTTGCCATCCACCTGCAAAGTGAAAATGAATATTTTTATCTTTGTATTGGTTTGCTAATTTAATAACCTCAAAATATCCTTTTGATTTAATCATATTTGAAAGATATAATACATTTATTTTTGCATCAAAGTTCTTATTTAAAATATAATATTCAAATGATGTTTCATCATAGTTATTTTCTACACCATTTGGTAAATAATAGACTTTGTTAAAAGTTTTAACATCTTGAAAATCGGCTTCTAGCATAGGACTTAGAAGGACAAGGTTTATATCTTTTAAAAAGAATTTTGTTAATTTTTTATTTCTATCACTTTCTACAAACTCTTTTATACCTTTTGTGTGATAATGATAAAAAACTTCACAATTCTTAAAAAACCTATAGATTTTCCAAATACTACTCAAAAGTAAATCTCTATAAAAAGCCACTCCTCTAATGGAAGCAGTAAAATAAATTTTATCTGGTCTAAAAACTATCACTGTAAAAAGAATCTTAAAAAAAAGTTCTGCCACGAGATATATTTTTTTAAAATTTACTTTTCCTATATTTTCTATGGTATCAGACGATTTTATTTTTATAAATCTACAATCAAATTCATCTTTTAATTTTTCACTAGATTTTATAAAATCTCCAACTTTTGAAGCTCCATGAGCTGGTGGTGTGTAGTGAAGTATACAGAGTAATTTAGTTTTTTTCATATAATAAGTCTTTATAAAGATTTACCATTTTTTGTGCTTTTGCTTCCCAAGTAAAGTTTTCTATGATATCTTTTTTATTTTGTTTACCAATATTTTCAGAAATTTCTTTATTTTGATAAAAATATTCAATTTTATTAGCAAATTCACTTGTAAGTTCTTCATAAGTTAAATTATCATCAATTAGTTGTTCAAGTCTATTACTAATTACAAATTGTTCAGGTCCACCATATTGCATTGCAAGTACTGGCAAAGAATTTGCCATTGCTTCAATAGTTACAAAACCTGCATTTTCTAGTGTTGGAAAGAAGAACAAATTTGATTGAGAAAATTTATTTTGAACTTCTTGTAATGAAATGTTTCCAGTAAAATCTACATGTTCTTCTATATTTAAATTTTTAACTAAATTTTCAAATTCTTTTCTATCTGCACCTTCACCTACTATTTGAAGTTTAATATTTTTATCTCGATATTTTTTAATAAATTTAGCAAAAGAAAGTATTGTAAGTCTAAAATTCTTTATATATATTAGCCTACCAATAGTTATTATATTAAATGAATTTTTATCTTTATTTATTTTATATTCTTTTTGTAACTCTTTATTTTCTATTCCAATTGCAGGTTCAGCTATAAATTTTTTATTTGAAGACAAATTAAGTTTATTTGTAACCTTTTGATTAATCCCAATTATACAATCAGATTTAGATTTGCAAATAGAAAAATAAGGATCAAAATTTCTGAAAAATAGTTGCAACCCAATTCTGATTTTTTCTGTAAAAATCTTCTTTTTATTATTTAAAAATTTAGTACTTATTGGATCATGACTTCCGATAGGTCCCCAAATAAATTTGCTATTTTGAGATTTTATTTTATAATAAAAACTTGGTAACCAATCATTTACAAAAGTAATATGATGAATAATATCAAAGTTTATGTTTTTCTTTTTTAAAAATAATGCTGCACCATATGACCAGATGTAATAGTATGTTCTGATGCCTCGACCACCTTTCTTCCAAAAAGTAAGCCATTTGAATGGCTCATAATAAAAAAAAGTTACATTTGAAGGGTAACCTTCTTTTTCTATTACTTCTTTATTATTCTTTTTAGTTATTGCATATATGTTGTCATTTGGCAAGAGATTAGCTATTTTATTTACCATTTGCCAACCAACTTCTGGTTCACTACCTTTGTTTGGTTCACATGCATATACACCTAATAATATATTCATATCTGCTCCATTAATTCTAATAAATTTAATTCAGTTTGATAATCTAATTTTTCAGAGTATTTAATCATGATTTCTTTATATAGATATATTGTAAAAAGTAGATTTTTATTTTCATTTTCTATCTTAGTTAGTACTGAAGATATTAGTTCATTATCTTTTTTCTGGTTTAGTAAGTTTTCTATTTGAAAATAGTATTTTATTAAATCCATATATTCTAAACCATCTTTAACAAAATATTCAAAATCAAATAGTTTAAGTTCATCATTATTTGTTTTAATTATATTCCAGGGAGCAAAGTCTCCGTGTTCATAAACAACTTGAAAAGTCAAATCTAATTTAATAAGATTTTTAAAATTTATTAATAATTCGCTCAATCCATTTTTTTCAAAATAGTTATCTATTTCTCTTATTCTTGGATGGTCAGATAGTTTACATTTCTTACTTGTTTTAAGTGTTTCAAGTAGTTTTACTATTTCATTGTTTTTTTGTATTATAATTAATCCTTGTAACTCTTTTAATACTATAAAAGGTGTATCTTCAAACTTATCTATTAAAATAGAATTATTGAAAATTACATCTGCTTTTATTTCATTTTCAATATGTAACAACCCTATATCATTTATAGGATATTTTGCATATCCTATTATTTGATTTGTAATTTTATTTTGAAGTTGTATGACAACTTTATCTTTTGCAGTAGCAATGTATAAAGAAATGTCAATTTTACTGTTTAATTTATCTTCTAAATAATTTATAAAGTCACTTTTAATACTATTTTTAGAAGCAAAATTTTTTAAAATAAAGTTAAAATGTATAAACAAAAATGAAACTATGTTTTTAAAATATTTCGCTTTTTTAGAAAAAGGATTATATAGTTTAAAACTATTTATGGCTGATATTTTGTTACTTACGTTTAGTATCACTTTTGGATTGTTTTTTGTAGGTAAATATAAATAGTTAGTGTTAGTAAGAAAATTAATATCGTTCATTCATCTTCCTCGCTATTATTTCTATTATTTCATTTGATATTTCTACCGGTGTTCTATTTACATCTATATTAAAATATTTTTTATCATCTCCTAGATTTCTATATTCTTTTATTTGTCTTTCAAGTTCTTCAAAAGGAACTTCTTGTTTTCTTTTGTAAATAGTGTCAGCATCTGTTGTAAGTATAAAGTACAAATCAGGTTTAGGTATAAAATATCTTACAATTCTAGCAATTGATAATCTTCCTCCATATCTATATCTTTTAGAATCTACTAATATATCATCATAATATCTATCAAATACAATTAAAGAAGATTTGAATTCTAATGGTAATATATTTTTAATCCAACCATAAGAATATTGATACATAAAATATAAAAGTTTTAAATAAGATTTCATAGGACTATAAACCTTAAACTTATGTGGTTCTTCACAAATTTTACTATCTGATTGTTTTTGTTTTAAGGGCTTTAGATGAAAATAATATTTATTTCTAAAAATATTTTGCTCAAAGAGATTATCTATTATTGTACTTTTTCCTGAACCATCAGGTCCTAAAATAGATATGGTTAAAGATGGATTATCAAATAATCTTATATATGTTAAACTTATTTTATTTATAATATATTTTGTTTTATATAGATTACTAGAAAAATAGCCTCTCCAAAATTGATATAGTTTATCTATATCTTTGATAGATTTATTTGGTTGTAACTCTTGCAAATATTTATAATGTGTTTTAATATCATCATTTTTATATGCTTTTTTCTTTATATAGTATTCATACTCTCTTAAAGGTTCAACTATATTAAACTTATACCCTTCAAACTCTTTTACTTGAGAATTATCTAAAAAATAATCAGCATTGAGTTTATATAGATTTTCATCATAACCTAAAAGTAAACAATCTAATTCTATTGTATCTAAACTATTATTTTCATCCAAAAATACAAAATCTAACCTAAATATATTTTTATCTATAGTAAAAAAGTTTATTATTTTTAAATCTAACTCTTTTGATATATCTTTCATTATATCAATAAACTCTTGTTTATTGCAATCAATAACTAAATCTATATCTGTTTTTTTATCAAAGATAGTTTTTAAATGGTGTAAAACTGTATATTCATATTTTTTATTAATTTCTTCAAATATTTTTACTATTAATTTTATTCTACAACTTCTCATAAATTACCTTTTCTTGTTTAATTTTAATTTTTAAATACAAATAAAAGATAATAATTAAATAAAATTCAATTGATAAAATCATTGAATATGCTCCTTCAGTTATCCCTTTTAATAATAAACCTATATGTATTACTCTTATAAATAAATAAAAATCTTTGTTTACGCCTTCTTTATATAGTAAATTAGCATTTTTTATATTAAAATAAATAAATAAATTATAAATAATAGTTCCTATAAGTCCAACTTCTAACATAGAATGAATTATTGCATTATGTGCTTGTGTTATCTCTCCTGGTATATATACATTTGCCAAAACTAAGACACTTGAACTTGGACCATAACCAAAAACAAATGATTTTATATTATGATTTATCAATTCTAAAATTTCTTGCCAAAATATAAATCTTGCTGAAAATGTAAGTAAACTTTCAAAAGAAGCTTTATTTGATAGCATTAGATTTATATTTTCATATATATTTGTATTTAAAGTAATTGTAATAATCAATATGCATACAAACATCAAAAGTAAAATAAATTTAAAACTTAATATTTTGTATTTACTTTGCAAATATAATAATAGTGTAAATATAGTAATTACAAAAGTAGATTTACTAAATGTTAATAATATTACATACAAAGATACGAAGATTATTATAAAATAAAGTAGTTTTAAATATTTTTTATTATATATATTAATAATTGATAATATTGAAATCCAAAATAACAATAAATAATTTCTTGCTATTGTGTTTCCAGATAAAACATCTGTTGTTAATCTAAGTACACCTGATTCAGTTTCATAATAATAACCCTTTGCCATGATTACAACAAATAAAATAATTAATCCTAAACTAAAATAATTAAATATTAATTGTATATTTTTATCAATTCTTTTATTAAAAAATTGATTTATAGAGATATATATAATTAATATCATAGTAAAATGAGTAATAATCATACTAAATGAAATATTATTATAGTTCAAAATACTAGAAACTATTATATATACAAAATATATATACAATAAAATATCTATTTTTAAATTCTTATATTTTGTTGTTTTAAATATAGTTATTAATACAATTATAATAAATGGTGTAGCATAAGATAATATTTGACCTGGCATGTTTATGACATGTCTAAATACAAATAATGATATTCCTATAAATAAGAACAAAAAGGGTAATCCTACAAAATGAAAAATATTAACTTTCATTTATAAATCTTATAGTATTGTATTTAACTAGTATTAGCAATAAAATATTAGAAAATAAAAATGCTATTGCAACACCTATTTCTAAATAATATTCTACTAAAAATAATGATAAAATGATTGTTCCAATTGAAGCAATAACCGTAACTTTTGATAAAAGTTTTGATTCACCAACAGCATATAAAAAATTGCTATATGGCAGATAAAGTACCTGAAAAAAAACTCCAAATATTAGTAATAAGAAAATAAAAAAATCAAATTCTATTCCTGCAAAATAATTTATATATATATATGAAAAAAGAAATACAGTAGGTAATGTAATAAAAGCAAGTTTTAAATATTGCTTTTTCATTTTATCTAAAAATAAAATACTATTAGATAAACCTTTGTTTGCATTATTTGTGAAATCTGGTGATTTTGAAAGGTTAAAAGCTGATACTACCATCATTATTAAAAATGCCATTTGATAGTGTATAATATATTCTCCTAATGCAAAAGAATCAAGTTTTACTTTTATAATAATTTTATCAAAAAAATTCAATATAAAAAGAGCAATAACATGTGGTAAAATACTAATTGAATGTATAAGAAGTTTTTTATTTGATGAAAATCCTATGCTATTTGGTATAACTGACTTTAACTTAATTTCTTTATAAAAATATATACTAAATATTATTATATTAATCATAAAATAATAGTACAACCACTCAAGCTGTATAGAATGATTTAAAATAAATAAAAGTGATAATACTCCAATATTTTGAATAAAAGTATAAATCAACATAAATCTTGATTTTTTATGTGTAAATGAAAAATTACTAAAATATGTTAAAACTATTTGAAAAGGTAAAAGTAATAAGATGAAAAAATAAATATTTTTATCTAAAAGAATATACCCTAACAATGAAATAAATAAAGAGACTAATAATATAGTAAATAATACCTTTTCTATAAATTGAATATTTTTCTGATTACATTTTAAATATATATATTCTATATTAGCCAAAATACCAATTGTTAAAATTGCAGGTAGTATTCTTACAATAGAAAAAATTAAATTATAATCTCCATAACTATCAATGCCTAAATATAATAAAAACAACGGAATCATAAAAAATACTATGCCTTTATTAAATATATTCATAAGTAAATATGTAAACGAGTTACTAGAAATTAATTTATTTCTCATTTATGATGTGCCCTTTAATATTTAATAAATCAAAGTATTCATAAATAATCTCATCCTCTTTATCTAAAAAGTTATTTACTTTCCAATATTCAAATTTATTTGTATGTTTAACACTATGTAAGTTAATAAAAGCTGTACTTGTAAAAGATGATATTATCTCTGGTGTTTTAATAGAGTTTAGTATAAATTCTTCAAAATTTATACTAATACTTCTTTGTTGTATTTGAGTATTTATTTCTTTTTCTCTTGGATGTTTAAAATATATAAATTTAAATCCATTGCTTTTATAATATTCTTGAATCTTTAAAATAATATGATAATATTCATTTTCTGATATTTTTGAATTCTGCAAGTAATATGGTTGTCCAATAAAATAAATTTCTTTATATAATATTTCTTTATTTATACAACTTTGATATATAGTTATCTTTTCTGTTAAAACTTTATTAAATTTTATATTATCAAAGGAAGTTATAAATTTATCTATTAATGAAATCATTTTGGATTGATTGATAAATGATACATTAAAAAGTATACATAAAATATTCAAATATATTTTTTTTAATAAAGAATTACTGTAAACATTATTAAATAAAAAATCCAAACCTTTAATATTATATTCTATTGTTGTAATACCTTCATCAAATAATGTATATTTTTTTTGAACATATGATGCAATTATTCTTTCATAAATATTTTCCATATGACTTAAATATAACTTATTAAGATTTATATTCTTTATTATTTTTATTATTTTATATATAACAACCATATGATTTGAATTATATTCGATAATATGTATGTTGCGCCATAAATCAGTATCTATAAGTTCTTGGTTTTTAGCAATTGACCCATGTAAAATTAATGTTGAACTATTGATATGATACAAACTAATATATTTTTGCATTAATTTTAAAGAGTGTGAACTATTGGAAACAAATAAATCAGTTTGCATTAATGTCCATTTTATTCATTTCATTATAAACTTTTTCTAAATCATCTTTTGTATCTATATCCATACTTTGAATATCGTTCATAATATAAGAGATTGTTTTATTAGTATAAAAACTATTATTTTCTAAAAACTTATCCACTCTTATAATATATATCGCACCATTACTAAGATATGTTTTTGGTAAATCTTGTCTTCTCATAAATGGATATTTATTATTTGATATACCTTCTATAAATCCATCTTTATTTTCTTTAAATGCTTTTAAAATCTTATTATCTATTTCACATACACTTATCAATGCTGTAGCATTTTTTTTAAATAAATTTTCAAAAGCATTATTTATATTTAATACATCTCTTAATGGTGAAGTTGGCTGTAATAATACGATATAGTCAAACTTTTCATTAATACTTTCAATTGTATGTCTAACCACAACTTCACTTGAAGCAATATCTGTTGCAAATTCATTAGGTCTTTTTATAGTATGAGCACTATATTCTTTCGAAATATCCAATATTTCATCATCATCACTACTTACTATTGTTTTAGTTATATATTTAGAATTTAAACTAGCCTCTATAGTCCAAGCAATAAGTGGCTTACCTGCTAAGTCTAAAATATTCTTTCGTGGTAGCCCTTTTGAACCACCACGAGCAGGAATAATTGCTAATACTTTTTTAGTCATCAATTCCATCTTTTGATACAGTATGTCTAAGTTTCCATTCTCCATCAACTTCTTTCCAGATATGTGGGCTTCTATGTTTATTCATTGTTTTCCAAAATTCATCTTCTGTACTGTCAATATATTTTAAAAACTCTTTAAAATATTTATGTGGAAATTCAGTATCATATTTTTTTATAAGATATGCTGCTTCTTCCCGTGTAATCTTATCATTTCGTACTTCTTGTGCTGCATCATAAGTACATCTACCAATACCAAATTTAATCATAGTTGTTAAATAATGAAAAGGATCTATTTTATCATCAATACTACTATATTTAGAATAAGTTCCTTCTGTTCTTTCTGGATTTGCTTCAAATCCAGTATTTTCTACTGCATAATAATAACACTCTTGAGGATCCCAATTTAAATAATAACCTAAATAATGAACTTCTACACCTGCATCTATTAAATCTTGTTTATCAGGAGCAATATACGGAGCAAAATCATCTTTTGTATATGTTCCCTCATCAATATACTCTTGCATTGATACCCCACCAAACTTCATAGATAAAACATCATCAGAAGAGAAAAAATCCATATTCATAATAGGATTTGTATTTTCTTCTATGGCATTTCCATATTCTGCCTGATTTTCACCATACATTACAAGTTGTACACCAAATTTTTTAGCCATTGCAGGACCTATAATTCTTTGTCCAACTATAAACGGTTGAAATGGGTGTAGTAAATTATGAAAAGCATTTTTTGTCATCTCTTGATGTAGTTTTCCATTTGGAGTATAAAGTATATTATCAAGACCACCTGTATGCATCCACTCTTGCATATTTTTCCAACCAATATCAGTATAAAGATGAGGAGCCCAAGTTACCGTCAGTGGATTCATACCATATTTATATTTTAATATATGCGCAGTGTATGCACTGTCTTTTCCACCACTTCCTGGAACTATAACATCATAAGAACCATCCGTACTTCTAAATTGAGCTAATAGTTCTCTTAGTTTACCATCTCTATCTTCCCAATCAATACCTTTCTCTTTTTCTTCATGATAAACGCAAGCAGAACAGATACCATCTTCGTTAAAATTAATTACTTTTTTCTTTTCACCTTTTTCATTTTTAAATTCAATTGTTGAACTTGGTCTTTGATTTGATATTACACATTTTTTACAAAATTTAACTTCACTTGGTAAACCATAGTATGCTTCTAGTTTTTCACTCATTTTATATTCTCCTTACAAATATTTATAAAATTTTCTATTATTTTCAAGCCTATTTCTCCACTTTTTTCTGGATGAAATTGACAACCATAGATATTATCTTTTTTTATAGATGAGCAAAACTCATAATCTGAGTATACTGTAGTAGATAATACTTCATCTTCATTGTCTAAATTAGTGATAAAACTATGAACAAAATAAACATCACTCTGTTGTTCTACATTATTCAAAATAGTATTATTCCATTTAGTCTTTTTTTCTTTAATTTCATTCCAACTTACATGAGGAAGTTTTTCATAAATTTTATTTTGAGTTGGTAATTTTATAACTTTTCCTGAAATTAATCCTAGCCCTTTTGTATTTACAAACTCTTCACTTTCATCTAAAAGCATTTGCATACCCAAACAAATACCCATAAAAGGTTTATTTGTATCTGTATATTTTTTTATTATCTCTACTAGATTATATTTCTTTAAATTTTCCATACCATGAGCAAATGCACCAACACCTGGAAGTACTATACCATCAGCAGATAATATTTCTTCTTCATTATTTGATAAAATTGGATTAACACCAACTTTTTTAAAAGCATTTATCATACTTCTTACATTTCCAACATCATAATCAATAATAACTATTTTCATACTCGAACCTTAATATCATTTTGAGTTAGTTTCTGTTTTATATCACTTATAGATTCTAGTTTATAATGTAAAGTAGAAGCAGTAGCTATTGCATCTATATTTGTATTTGATAATAATTCTATAGCATCATCACTATTTTTCATACCACCACTTGAAATTATTGGAATAGAAACAGCTTCCGAAACAGCTTTATTTAATTCAATATCAAATCCTTTTTTTGTTCCTTCTTTGTCAATAGATGTAAGCATAATTTCACCAGCTCCTAGTTTTTCAACTTCTTTAGCCCACTCAACTACATCTTTTCCAGTTGGTTCTCTACCATTATCTGTGTATGCTTCCCATTTATTATCAGATATTTTTTTTGCAACTATAGAAGATACTATACACTGAGAACCAAAAATCTTAGATGCTTCTGTTATAAAATTAGGACTATTTATAGCTTGAGTATTTATAGCAACTTTATCAGCTCCTGCATTTAAAGTAGTTTGAATATCTTCTATTTTTCGTATGCCTCCACCTACAGTTATTGGTATAAAAACATCTTCACAAGCTTTTTGAATAATTGCACTTAAACTATTTCTATCATAATAAGCAGCTACTGCATCCATAAATACAATCTCATCAATACCATCTTCATAATATTTTTTTGCTAATTCATTTGGATTGCCAACTTTTCTAAGACCTTCTAAGTGAATACCTTTAATCACATGTTCATTTTTAACATCGATTCTAGCAATAACTCTGATTTTATTCATCTACTTCAACTCCTGAAATTGTTTTTGACAATTTATTTTCCAAAAATCTTTTTGATTTAAAAGTTCAAAAAATAATTTATCACTATTGCCATCTCCAAATTCTTCTATTTTTTGATGAACTTTTAAAGTCTCTATTTTATAGATAGCATCTAATATAGATTTTTTGTCATAATCGCAATGTATAATAGAATCCATAACTACTCTATTGTTTTGTCTTGTTCCTATGTCAATACTTGGTATTTGATAATAAGGTGCTTCTCTTATTCCAGCACTTGAATTTCCAATCATAAATTTAGAATTTTTTAGAATTTTCAAAAAGTATTCAAATCTTAGTGATTTGAATACTTTAATTTTAGGATTATTTTCAAGTTTTTTGTACTCTTCCAGTATCTCAATACTACCTAAATCATTGTTTGGATATATAAGAATGTAATTTCTATCACTTTGAATTAAAGCATCTATAAAAGATTTAATATTCTTTTTAATATTGCTATACTCTGTAGTTACTGGATGAAACATAGCTACGACATAATTATCAAAATCAATATCATAATAGTCTTTTGCAACCTCTAAAATAGGTAGATTTTCAGAACTCATTAAGTCTAAATCTGGACTACCTATAATAAATATAGAACCCTTTAGTTCGCCTAATTGAATGAGTCTTTTTTCTGCTTCTTTATTTGTAACTAAATGAATATGAGACATTTTACTAACACTATGTCGTATAAGCTCATCTATAGTTCCAGATATTTCACCACCCTCTATATGTGCTACAAGGATATTATTTAAACTTCCGACTATTGCACCAGCCATAGTTTCAACTCTATCTCCATGAAGAACTATTAAGTCAGGTTCTATTTCAGAAATATAATGAGAAAATCCATCAATTGTTTTTGAAAGAGTTCTATCCATATATTCTATTTTATCATGGTTTACAAAAGTGTAAATATTATGAAATCCTGCTTTATATATCTCATCAGAAGTCAAGCCATACATTTTATTCATATGCATACCAGTAGCAAAAATATGCACTTCGTAACTATCAGATTCTTGTGTAATTCTAATTAAAGATTTTAGTTTTCCAAAGTCAGCACGAGTTCCTGTTAAAAAAACTATTTTTTTCTTATTCATTTATATCATTCCAAGATAAATGCTCGTCATTATCAATATCTTTATTAAGTATTTTACCTAAAATATCATTGTAACTATCGGCTTTAATTTCTCCAGTACCAGGTCTTTTAACCCAAATATTTTCTTTTGTAAGTTTTTCACCTTTTTTGATAGGCTTAATAGTTACCACTGTTGCAAATGCAAAATCTATAGTTACTTGCTCTTCCTTTGCGGCTTCTTTTTTTCCACCTCTCATAAGTGCTATTTCTGCACTTCCATATATTAACTCTTGTAAAGCTATTGGATCCATAGAATTAATAATATCTGGTCCTGGTCTTTCCATTTTGTCTGTAAAGTGTCTTTCTAAAATACAAGCTCCAAGTGCAGTAGCTGCAAAACATGCTCTATTTGATGTTGTGTGATCAGATAAACCTATAATTGCATTTTGAAATTCTTTTTGAAGCTCTTGCATTGCTCCAAGTCTTACAAGATGTACTGGTGTAGGATATAAATTTGTAGTATGAAGTAGTCCATAAGGAACTTTATACTTTTCTAAAATTTCAACAGTTTTTCTGACTTGTTGAATATCATTCATCCCTGTACTAACTATCATTGGTTTACCAAATGATGCTATGTATTCTATAAGTGGATAATTATTACATTCTCCAGAACCAATTTTATATGATGTTACACCCATTCTTTCAAGTCTATCAGCAGCAGCTCTAGAAAATGGAGTACTTATAAATATCATACCTTTCGATTCAACATATTCTTTTAACTTTATTTCATCTTCTTCATTTAATGCACATCGTTCCATAATGTCATATATAGATACATTTGCATTTCCAGGGATAACTTTTTTAGCCTCTTTACTCATCTCATCTTCAACTATATGAGTTTGATGTTTTATAACTTCAGCACCCGCTTTCCAAGCTGCATCAACCATTTCAAAGGCAGTTTTTAAACTTCCTTCATGGTTTATACCTATCTCTATTATCACTAAAGGTGCATAATCTAATCCAACTTTTCTATCTTCTATCTCAATATATTTATTCATTTTTATCTCCATAAAATTCTCTATACCACTTAACAAACGCACCAATTCCATCAGCTAATTTTGTATCTGGTTTATATCCAAAATCATTTATCAGTCCACTTACATCTGCATAAGTAGAGACTACATCACCATCCATAAATAATGCTGAATTTTTAATGTTAAATTTTAAATTAT